>MLJW01000232.1_pt1 | contig 41830 bp, 43 predicted proteins | sample 888231 | NCBI WGS metagenome assembly MLJW01 (sample SAMN05788063, study PRJNA343431) | mine drainage metagenome | isolation source: sample collected from the inflow into an acid mine drainage treatment plant... | place: Germany: Lusatia, lignite mining district
CCAAAGCACGACAGCAGGTTTTTAAGCGGTAAAGTAAGGAAGTAAACGCAAAAACAGAAACTCAATCACACCCGTAAAACGGGTGTTAGGATGATTTTGCTTGACAGGTAGGGGAAGTCCCTAGAGAGGGTTAGGGTGGGGGTTGCAAAGTAAACCATGAGCAAAATCCCACCCAGCACCAAAGATTTCTCTCGAACATTACGCAGTAACATGACCAATGCCGAAACGCACTTATGGCAACATTTAAGAGCGCGCCAGATACTCGGTTTTAAATTCAGACGCCAACATCCCGCAGGAAAATATATTCTTGATTTCGCATGTATTGATGCAAAGTTAGCGATTGAAATAGATGGTGGTCAGCATAATGAATTACACATGCAGGACAATTTACGTACAGCATGGCTAGAATCACAAGGGTGGAAGGTATTACGTTTTTGGAATAACGAGGTGTTACAGAATACTGAAGGTGTACTTGAAAAAATCTATAACACCCTGTCGCAGGTGAGTGAGACGTAAAGGTACACCCCCATCCTAACCTTCCCCCTACTACTGGGAAGGAACCTTATATTCCACAAACACTACAAGCTGAATCTTTTTTCAGCTTGATAGTGCGCCACTCCATAGACAGCGCGTCCAGCAGCAACAATCGCCCTTGCAAGCTCTCACCAATGCCCATTAACAACTTCAACGCTTCAGCCGCCTGCGTGGTACCTATCATACCCACTAGCGGCGCAAATACGCCATTGTTAGCGCAACGCAGTTCAGTATCTTCACCATTATCAGGAAACAGGCAATGGTAACAAGGGCTAGTCTCTGAACGCATATCATAGACCGTCACTTGCCCCTCAAAACCAATCGCAGCACCTGATACCAAAGGTTTCTTAAATTTCACACACAGCCTATTTAAGGTGTAACGCGTAGCAAAGTTATCGCTACAATCAATTATCACATCAGCTTGTGAAACTAATCTAGCAAAGTCATCTTCTGTCGATTTTCCGCAAACAGCATTCACGACAACCTCAGGGTTAATCCCCAACAAAGTCTGCTGCGCCGAAATAGCCTTATTGACACCTACCGATGACGTTGTGTGCACAATCTGCCGCTGCAAATTAGTTAAATCCACCACATCAAAATCACAAATAGTTAAAGTACCTACACCGCTCGCCGCTAGATACAAGGCGACGGGTGAGCCTAAGCCGCCCGCACCAACAATGAGTGCATGACTATTAACGAGCTTATCTTGGCCTTCGTAGCTGACTTGCGGAAGGAGTATGTGGCGGCTATAGCGGAGAAGTTGATTATCGTTCATTAAGGAAGCTTTCCAACAGTTACCATACGGTTCATCAAAACATTTATTGAAATCCACATCAACACATCATCAAAACCATCTTGAACAAAATCATGATTTACAAATATGCCATCTAAATTGGCATTTTCCTGCTCATCCAAACTAATAGGTGGCTGAATCGCCCCATTCTTACCATATGAAAATACAATTAGTGGGACATTACTTGATTCGGTAGCGGCACAAGTACTATCAGTACATATTTTGATTATTCCTGCACCGGAACCTACCGTACTCAAATTAAATGTTGTTGTAAAAGCGTTGTTTACTCGATATTGGTATGCCTGCCCCCAAGGGTCTTTGGACTTCACCCCTAATGTTGACCAAGGTAAATTACCGCCAGTTGTTGCTGTAGCGTTTGTATTTAAACATCCATCGACGATTCCATCTCCATTTGTGTCTGGACAAGGTAACGTACCATTCACAGCAGCATAGCCCAACAACGCTTCTTTTATTTCAGCCAAATCTTTTCGCGCTTCTGCAATATGACTCTGCTCAACCTGTACGGTTAATGGTGTTACAAAAGCGCCTATTATAAAACCCATAATAATTAACACTATAGCCATTTCGACTAGAGTGAAGCCAGAAGTATATTTTTTAAGTGCCATAGCTAAGGGGTCACCACAATTGTTTTAGTATCTAAAGTTAATGATACACTTTGTCTACCGGGCGAAACTTGATACGCAATCAGTGGATACCATCCATTATTAGACAGTGTGTTTTTTATCGATGTGGAAAAAAACAAACTATCTGTTCCACCTTGATAGGATGGCGTTCCAGAATTTTGGAGAATTTCAGCATATCCATTGTTATCGGTGTCTGCATATGGATACAAATGTACATCTGCATAATATTTAACCAGCCCCTGTGAAGAGTCTCCTCGAACCTCCCTCAACACTCTCTGCGTTACTAAAGAAAAGAGCTCTGTTTTCGTTATTACCATCAGTCGGTCATTAAAAACAGTTGCTCCACCTGTAGTAACAAATGATCCTGTGCCATTATTATTCACTAAATCTAAATACTGCGAAATGTCAGGTGGTGTGCTTGATGTTGGGGTGGGTCTACTTTGTGTTCCCAAAGGCGTACCTGAAGAAAAAATTATTGCAACAGCACTATTAGGGATACCGTTTACGCTTAATTGTGCTGAGGTATTAACGTTTATTGGCGCAGTTCTAAATCCATTAGATACTACGTACCATAACTTGTCGTTATTACCATCTCTGATATCTCCTATTCCTAAGGTTCGCCAAGGCAAACGGCCTATTGCAGGAAGGACACATGATGGTTGCGCTTGCCCCTCTGTTGCAAAACCTATTAATGAGGTATCTTCAGGGCATGGTAATTTCCCAGGATCGCTTTGTAAAACAGACCACCCGAGCAAGGCTGACTTTGCCTCAACCAAAGCTTTAGCAGTTTTCAAATCGTTACTTACTCTATATTCAACACCAGTAGTAGCACGGATTAAAAACGTAGTAAAAATCAAAGCTACCATAAAAACCAATAATATTAATGCGGCTCCTTTTTGACTGTATTTTGAGTTACTACCTTTTATACCTAAATTTTGTATATGGGCCATGGTCATTCTGACCTATTCGACTGTACCACTATCAATCACACCCGTCTCTTTCAAATTGAGTCTTTTTACTTTTTCTACCAACTGAAGCTCTCTAATCTCATTGGTTTCAGGCTCGTACATTTGGCCTGCTTTCAGCCTGACTTTTTTGCCGTTTACAGGGATTTTTACATCGACACCTTCAGTGCTCGCACCTTTACTTGAAAAGCCGCGGCTGTTAAGTTTGCCAATTTGCACATTGTCCACCGTACTATCTTCCTGCACGGATTGGTTGTTAATCCATAATGTGCTTTTTGCCCCATCGTTGCGCTTAACGTAACCTTGCAGAACAATTGGGTCTGGTAGCGTGACACTAGGGGTTTCATCATCACTTTCTGATGGTGAGTTATCCTTGGGAATAATCACTTTTAATTGTTGGTTTTGCCTCAAGACATCCAGCTTATCACGCTCAGCAGGGCTGCTAAATAATCGGCCAAAGCTATCATTAGGTGCGGCATCGGCCTGCAACGCTAATGTACCTGTTAACAAACTGACCAAATACACTAAAAGAATTGAGCGTAATTTCACAGAATGCCTCATGGCGACACCTCGGGCTGAATCGCCGTCGCTGGCTCTCGAAGCGTCAGCCAATCCAATTCGCACTGAGCATGCAAATTAGCTATGAGTTGATGACTAAATACAGAACTTCCGTTTAGCCGTGTAATTTCGCAATCACGCAGCATAAAGGGTGAAGTTTTTTTGGAGTTGAGTGACTCAGTGAGCTGCAACAAATCCCCTTCGTGCAACATGTCTAAATCGAGCTTCATGATGGAGCGATGCAAGACGAAGCTACCCAAATCCGTCATAAATGTTGGCTTATATTCGGTTTGTGGACTAATACTGTATTTAATGCCAAATAGCTTATGAATATTGTGCTGTGCGCGCAATTCCTCTACCCACTCGATGCGACGCTCCTCGCCAACAAACCCTTTACTAATGAGCGCTTGATACAGTGGAAAATATGCAGTGATCATATCTTTTTCTGCACCAGACGACTGATAACGCTGACGCGCGGCGTTAAGCTGGTTTTTCTGTGTTTGCATGGCCGTTTCTTGGTTGGTGCTGTAAACCTGAGCCGCAGCAAACAACCCGCATACAGTGATCACCACAACCCCCAACACAAGTAACGGGGTTTGTAATTTACGCCAATCCTGTTTATCTAGCTTCATGGCTGCTTAACCTCCACAGCCTCGGGTGCCTTAAGAATAATCTTCAGTTTGAATAATGCTGGCTGTTTTTGATCTGACTGCTCATCAGTAGTGCTACCTTGCAAATCAGCATATGAACTCATATTCACGGGTTCTTGCATCACCTCTACTGCCGCCACCCTTTTATCGGTTTTTAAATTGCTAACAAAGCGATTCACCGTATTAAGCGCACCACGATAATCACCGTTAAAATTGACTATTTCTGCATTTAAAAAGCCTATCTCGTTCAATTTACTAGGGTCATTTGAGACATTCTGACTGGCATTGGCTTGTAAACTAGCCGCAGATACTGGCGATGTAATGAACTTATCATCATCTTTAACATTAATGTCGCTGGTAAGTACCCAGTGCAATCTATTTAATTGCACGTTATCAAGCTTAACTTGCGGGGTTTGTGGTGATTGCTCTAATGCCGCACTCACCACTTGCATCATACGCCGCGGCGATTTTGGATAAGAAGCTATATGACGATCCAACTCCACGGCTGTTTTCAAATCAGCAGCGCTGATTGGTGTAACCGGGAAGTTTTTAGCGACTTCATCATAGCGCTGCTGCTGAATCAAAGTGTCTAGTTTAGCCTCATTAAGCGCATATTTATGATCTAAACCCTGCTCAAACACCCATGCAGATACAGCTAAACCCAGCACACCCAGTGCTACTGTCGCAATGCTGATGGAACGTTTAATCTTTCCAAATTGATATTGCTTAGTCAACGGTGCGGGCGCGAGGTTATCTACCAGATGTCCATTTGCAAGCAACTGCATTTGCAGTAACTCTGGCATCTTCTGTATTAAGCTTGCAGACAGCCCTAACTTATTAGCAAACATACTGACATTCACATCAGAGCATTCCAAACCAGACTCTTGGCTAATCCCCTTGCTAATTTCTTGCAAACTACCATCCGCGCTCACCAACATTAAGCTAATAGGTGTTTCACGTGCAATAAAACGTTGACTAACTAAATAAAGCCGTGTTTTTTCAATTTCTTCAAGATAAAAATATCCTAAATGACTAGCCTCACTTGGCATATTGGGTGCGAGTCTACTCAAGCGCATGCTACCGTTATGCAGATATGTTTGGCGTAATCCTGAAGATGATTTTTCACAGAGTAAAATATGTGGTGCAGTAAGCTTTAACTGTTGAACCAACACTTGACTGAGCATAGGCAATAAGTAAATGCCAACCAGCTGCACCTCTACGGACTGAATTGCTTCTATCCAGCTTTGTAAAAAATCATCGTTATTGAGCGCAACGAACAAGTATCTGTCATCCTTGCGCTTATCTGACTCTCGAGTAACAAAGTGTGCCGTGCGATACACTAAACCACGGTAAAACTGGTTGAGTTTGCGATCTATAAGTTCGCGATTGGCTGCCCCAGTAGTATGCGGCACACTTTCCAAGCGATAGTCTTCTTCTACAGCATCGGCAATTAAATAGACAGGCGTTGCAGGAAACTGCGCAAGAAAAACAGAAAATGCCTGATGACCTGCATCATCGTTCATGAAAATCTGGTGTGTCTGCAACTTGCCTGCGCGCCAAATCCCTGCCAGCAGATGGCTTGCTGTCGCACATAACACTAATTTATTTTTGCCGCCCATAATCATTTTGATATTAACAATGCGTCATTTAAATTTTGAGCTTGCTGAATGAGTCATAAACTGGCCCTAATACCGAGAACATGATAAACGCTAAAATACCGCCCAATATCACAGTAAGCGCGGGTTCAATCATTTTAAGCATTTTTTGCATCGAGTCATTCACATCTCGATCATAAAAATAACTGATGTTGAGGAGTGCTTTATCCAGCGCTCCACTACTTTCACCGACTCGAATCATGCGCACCACTAGCGGTGGAAACAATCCTGCATTGCGAAAACTCTCACTCATTGAGTCACCTGCATTAATTTGGGCATGAGCGCGGCTCAGCGCATCTGCAACCACACGGTTACCTACAATTTTTTCACAGATTTTAATTGCTTCTAAAATTGGGATGCCGGTTTGATACATTAGAGCAAAATAACGCGCAAACCGCGCCATAATAATTTTGTGCAAAATAGGCCCGGTAACGGGAAAATTCAGCTTAATCATATCGAACTTATAACGTGCAGCCGGACTACCTTGGATGATGCTCATCAACGTGATCACCACCAGCACCGGCACGCCAATCACTAACCACCAATAATTAACAAAGGCACTCGACATTGCCATCAAAAGCTTGGTATTCCAGGGTAGCTCTTGCCCCATATTGTGCAAGAATGATGCCATTTGTGGCACTAGGTAGCTCATTAAAAATGCAACTGCACCAAGTACAACAACGGCAACAAATGCAGGATATGCCAATAACTTTTTAGTTTGCGACATCAGTTCATCTTGCCATCGAATCGTATTAAACAAATTATTAAACACCACTGGCAATTGCCCGGTTTGCTCGCCAGCATCAATCAAACTCACGAACACTTCACTGAATACCCCAGGATGTTCCGCCAATGCCTGCGAAAGCATCTTTCCACCCTCAACCTCGGCACTCACCGCACCAATCACCTTTTGAAAGTAGGGATTCGGATTGCTTTCACGCAAGTCATTCAGGCACTCCAACAACGGAACACCCGCGCTGCTTAACTGCTCAATTTGAAAGCAAAACATGACCAAGTCTTGATTACTCACCTTGTTGCGGTTAAATAGACTGGTCGATTTAGTTGCAATACGGAAAGTGATTAAATCCAAGCCCATGCGCTCAAGACGAATTTCCAAATCCACCTCATTAAGCGCATCTATCTGCCCTACTGCCGGGCGCCCTAACTTATCAACCGCCTTATAATTAAACGATGCCATGAATTTAAGCGTTCAGACGACTCGTGAGATCAATCACGCGCATGACTTCAGCTACACTGGTGTAACCCTCTAAAATGCGTCGCACGCCATCTGCGGCCAGCGTGACAAAGCCTTTATCCAAGGCCATTTTCTGTAATTCATCCAAATGTGCGCGTCGTGAAATCAACGAATCCATATCACTGTCAATCCGTAGCAATTCAATAATCGCCATACGCCCTTTATATCCATTCTGATTACAAAGTTTGCAACCTTTTGCCTTGTAAATTTGCGGATGATCGGTGGGTTTGAGTCTAAGCACTTTACGCTCAAGCTCATCTGGCATATGCAGCACTTTACAATGCGGACAGAGCACGCGTACTAAGCGCTGTGCAACAACGCCAATAATATTGCCTGCCATAATGTCTGGCAAAATACCAATGTCTGATAGCCGTGGGAATGCGCCTAAAGCCGAATTGGTATGTAAAGTACTAAAGACCTGATGCCCAGTCATTGCTGCACGAAACGCCATCGTGGCGGTATCTGTATCTCGAATTTCACCCACTAAAATGATATCCGGGTCTTGCCGCATAATTGAGCGTATGCCGTTGGCAAAATCCACCTTGTTTACCTCAGCCACTGACGTCTGACGCATCATGGTCACCGGATACTCCACAGGGTCTTCCAACGTCATGATATTCACAGCCTCAGTATTTCTGCTGGACAGCAATGAATATAGCGTTGTGGTTTTACCGCTACCGGTAGGGCCTGTCACAATTAAAATGCCTTCTGGACGTGTCATCATTAAGCGCAACTCGCCCAAAGTAGAAGGACGCAAGCCCATACGCTCCATCGGGATAATGGATTTTTCACGATCAAGCACCCGCATGACAATGTTCTCACCATGTATCGTCGGGTGCGTAGACACTCTGAAATCAATCGGGCGACCACATAAACTCATGTTCAAACGGCCATCCTGTGGTGCACGTGTTTCAGCAATATCCAGGCCACTCACGACCTTAAGCCGTACTGCGACGCCACCCCAATAACTTTTATGCAAGCTGCGCACCTGCTGTAATACACCATCAATTCTGTAGCGAATGCGTAAAAATGAATGCTCAGGTTCAAAGTGAATATCCGATGCACCACGCTTAACTGCATCCATCAATAGCGCACCAACCAAACGTACTACTGGCTGAGTGTACTCATCGCCACCTGCAGCCAAGCTTTGGTAGTCAATCTCACCTGTTTCAATTTCACGCAGAATACCGTCAACAGAAAGTTCATATCCGTAGAACTGATCGATATACTCTTCAAGCTGCGCTTCTGCTGCCAATAGAGGCTTTAGCTGAATTTTACCGCCTAACATTGCACGGAGCTGATCGAGTGCCACCACGTTAAACATATCTGACATAGCAACCACCAAAATCTTGGTTGCAGCATCATAAGCCACAGGCAGTAAGTGATAACGACGAGCAAACTCTTGCGGTACCATCTGCAGGGCCTCAACATCTGCCACCACAGCAGATAAATCAACACTCTCCTGACCTATTGTATGCGCAACAATATCTCGCACCATGCCCTCTGTCACAAAACCCAGACGCACCAGTTGGCGACCTAAAGGCAATTCATTTTGTCCTTGTTCCATCAACGCAATACGCAACTGATCCGGACTAATCAGCCCCTGCTGCACCATCAGGTCACCTAGTCGGAGTTTACGCCGCTGCTCAAGCATCAAGTCGCCCCAGTCTCATTGCTATTATTCGTGCTAATTTTTCTCATACTATTTAGCTATGGCCTCTAATTTTTGCACCAAACTCATTTCTGAAGCGCGTGGATTCTCGCCTCAAGCGATGCTCTATCCGGGCTGGTGGCACCAGACTTATTAAGCAATGCTAAAGCACGCTGATATTGATTTAAAGCTAAACTAAATTTACCGAGCTGATCTAAGCTAATTGCCAGATTAAATACATAGTCAGCATTATTAGGTGCATAGCGAGTCGCATTAAAATAAGCCTCTTGTGCTGATGCCCACTGGTTCTGCTCAGCATACATATTGCCTAAAGCCTCATGCAAATTCGCAGCATCTGGCTGCTGTGCAAGCATACTTTTAATGCGACTTTCTGCACCTATAGTGTCGCCTCCTGCATGCGAACTCACAACTGCGGACTGCGCTATCATATTTCTAGGTTCTATCTCCAAGACCTTTTGATACCAGCCAGTTGCATCTGCATCACGCCCTTGTCGCTGCGCAATCGCTGCCATTCCCAATAAGGCATCCACATTACGCACATCATGCTGCAGCACCTGTCGGTATTGCTGCTGCGCAGATGCATCTTCACCACGAGTAAAGGCCTGATAAGCCGAGAGCAACGTAGGGTCAACACCTACTGACGACAATTTACTTACCAATCTTATCTGCTCATGTTGCTGTGACGCATCTTTAATAGACATCGATGCATCACTATTATTGAACTGTTTTCTAGTATGCGTAGCTTCAGGTTTCTCATACTTAACCACTGAGCCACGGACCAACCCCTCATGATGAGTCGCCACTCTTTCATGCGAATCATCATTTTTTACTCCTGCGTTTTTGAATGCGGCACTCGAACTACCAAGCTCATGACTATTGGAGGCCTGATCACTCTCAAGCTGGATGCTCTTTTCATGATGATCACTGACAGGCTCATCACTAGCCGGCACTGGCAACACTGGTGGTTGAACAGCGGCAGTAACTAAACTTTCAGGCTGGGTTGCAACTTGAGCTGGAGCCTGTGGCGCAGCTTTTGCAACCACTACCTGAGGCACGATGGGGGCCTGAATATAGGCGTAACCCTGCAACCCCAGCCATATCATTAATGCACCGACCACACCCAATAATATTAACGCAGATTTTGAGGTTGGCGCTTTAGCTGACTGATTTGCTACAAACACCTTCGCAGCGGCCTTTTGCTTAACATCAACTGCCTGCCCTTCCCCCTGATTAGTAGCACCTTTTGCTACAGGTTTATCAATATCTAGCTTTGGAGGACTAACATAATGACTTGCAGACAAAGTTGGGAGCGACAATCCTGCCTCAGTTTCTAAAGATATATCATCATCTGTAAAATCGTTGGCAGACAATACAAAATCAAAATCCTTTTCATATTCTGGCGCAGAGGTTTCTGCTGCAAATTTCGCAAGCTCATCTATTTGGCTGACTGTTAAAGGCGGTTCCAAAGACAAAGCATCATCGGCCACATACGTGCCAGTTTGTGGCTTGCTTTTCTCCAGCTGCTTATCTTTTTCAGCGCTAGCTAATGCTTTAATGAGCAAACTCATAATGCAGCTTACCTTTCACCGCTAGCGTCTAATGTTTTCTCTAACTGCTGAGCGGGAAGATACTGTTTGTAACTAGCTAATTCGTCACTTTCCAAACTAGCATTACCGATAACGGTAGGACGTAAGAAAATAACAAGTTCTGTCTTTTTTGCTGAATTGTTTTTAGCATTAAACATTTTACCGATAATTGGCATTGACATTAGCCCTGGTACGCCATTGTCAGTGTTGGCGACCTCATCTTGCATGAGTCCTCCCAAAATAACGGTATTACCGCTATTCACTTGCAACATAGACTCCATTTCACGCACTTGGATCTCTGGAATCCTGCTATCTAAATTTAAACTCGGATTTGGATCTCGAACACCCAAACCAATCTGCCTTGCAATGGTAGGCCGCACATTCAGTGTCACTGCACTGTTTTCGTTAATTTGCGGTGTAACGGACATCCACACACCTACTGGAACTGTATGTGGCGTTGTTGTAAAAGTTGTGACAGAAGGCCCCGTACTTGAAGTAGTTGTATCAGCCTTTACAGTGAAATAAACTAAATTATCAACTACTTTAAGAATAGCCGTTTGACTATTGAGCACCATCAATTTGGGGCTTGATAGCACCTTAGTATTACCAAATGTTTGTAGCAATCGAATAGACGCAGCTAAATCACCAATCGCCGTTGCTTTGTTATAACCTATCGCGATCCTAGGCGCTGTCGTTAAATCCGTTCCTAAAAGATCCTGCTTAAAGGTAAAACCATTAAGCGCCCCGCCAGCCCCCAGTCGGCTCCAATCTACACCGGCCTGATACTGATCATTTAAGGTAATCTCTACGATTGAAGCCTCAATCAATACCTGACGTTTAGCGCCCGCCTGCACTCTATCAATAAACTCTTGCACACTTTGGTGCTGTCGCCTTGTAGCTCTTACACTTAAGACCCCAGTTTCTTTATTTGCGATCACTGATGCAGCAAATAATGTTTTATATTCTTTCAAATTCTTTTCTGAGTTCTCATTAACATCTCCTTGCACATTTTGGTCACCAGATCCAGTAACCCCACCTGTTCCAGACCCAGTTGCACTCGAATTATTACCAGAACTCTTAAGATTACCGCCATCCTTAGATGAACTAATCGTTGCCCCACCCGTGCCGCGCCCCTGAACATCGTATTGCGCCTGTAAGCGCTTATCAGTCCCCAATCTATTCACCAGCACTTCTTTATCACTTTCAGCGAGAATATCTTTAATATTCTGAATCAAAGAGTCCCAAAAGTAATTTTTAGATTCAGATTCGACTGAAGTAGACGATATATTGAGATTCTTATTAGCAGTTGAACCCGCAACATTTGCACTTGATGCAATTTCATTTGCGACACTAATCCCTCCCTTCGTTACCCTTTGCATATTCACATAATTAATTTGATATGTTCTTAGCACTGGGGAGTCCGGTGCAATCGTCAACACATTATTCTGAATTTTATAAGTCAAATCCACCTGTTTGGATAAACGCTCCAAAATAGCGGGTAAGGTTTGATCTACAGCATTCAAGGTTACGCGGCCTTGAACATTAGGATTAATGTCTACATTCAGTTTGCTATCACGCGCTATTGCAAACAAGACTTCCTTTACCGGAGTGTCGTACACCACAATACTATATACAGGCTCTTTAGCCTTTGGTTTAGGAGGTGGTAGATATGTATTATTGATAACTGGCTTAGGTATAGCGCCTGAGGCTGGCGCATTGCCCGCAGCTGACTCTGCAGCAACCTGATTAGTTGCCGTATTTCGACCGTCTATATGGCCTTTTGATGGTTGTACTGTTGATTCATGCGCACATGATGACATGCTTAAAACAAAAACAGCGCACAACAACCGTAGTGTTTTTTTGTTTTTTCTCACGATGTATCACCCTTAACTTATCACATCAATTTACATTTACTTACACTTTGCATGAAAATGAAAAGAATTGCAAACAATAACAATAAGTTATAAGCGATTTCTACTGCCCTTGCTCAACTTCTTTATTTATTCCTGCCAACGTTCGCAAATATGGCCGGTTGTTTTTAATCTGACTAGGCAGTTTATTCAAAGCAGCAAGCGCCTCACTGCGTTGCTTGAAAACACCATACAAAATTACCGCATAATTTTCACCGCCCTGTTTTTTGCGATATACATAAAGATTCTCAACGCCCAACTGCCGCCTAGTCATATCAAATTCAGTTTTTAATTGCGCATCATTAAACTGTTCACCAAAACGTAACGACTTTATTTGCAGTGTGATCTGGTCTGGCGAACCACTTGATAACCAACTCTTCGTCGCTTCAAAGCGACTATCTAACAAAGACTGTGTTGTTTCAATCGGCTTTTGAGCAAGCTTTTCTACAGGTTTTGTTTCAACTGTTTGCACAGTCTGTTGTACTGTAACTGGCTCTACTATTGGCACACTAGCCACAGATGCTTTTTGCTGAACAGGTTTTTGCTTATCTACAACTATAGATTGCGTTACGACTTGATTCGCAACTGGCACAGATTTTTCTTGGCTTGCAGAGACCAAAGGGCTTCCTGCAACCAGCTTACTTGCAGTGTCGGTACTTACTACAGGATTAGCATTTTTCTTAACAACAGCCGCTACCGTATTTTTTTCTGGCATAGGTTTAACCGAACTTCTAACTGCCGAAATTGCATTAGCTGTATGGTCTATTTTTAATGAGTACGGAGAAATCATCCATACATATGCCACTAAACCAACTAACAAACCTATGACCAATATCATGCCAAATAAATACGTCCAGTTACTCTTTAGTTTAGAGCCAAACTCACTATCTTGAATCGCCGCTTTAACATGCTTAGGGGTGACTTGAAATGTATTCTCCGCAAATGCGGACAATAAAGCTTTATCCGCTAAAATATTCACACGCCGAACCAAGCCCTCGGCAGCACCTGAAAGCCTCTTAATCGCAGCCGCCGTAAATAAATGCGGGCCGTGGTACCCCGCCGCACGCAGACGGAAAATCAAATATTCGCCAACATCCTTAGTTTGCAAAGGTCCCAGATGAAAGCTATGCGTTATACGCTCACGCAATTGCCGTATATGTGTTTCGTTCAAATTGACATCCAACTCAGGCTGCCCGAACAACACTATTTGCAACAATTTATCTTGTTTGGTTTCCAAATTTGAAAGCAGCCGAATTTCCTCAAGCGTAGCCAAAGGCATACCTTGCGCTTCTTCCACAAAAATAACGACTTGACGGCCTTCCGCATGACGTTTTAATAAGTGCGCTTGTAATATCTGCATCACCTTTAAGCGGTCAGCATCTTTCGGCAAATCAAGTTGCAACTCAAAAGCAATCGCATCCAATACATCTTCTGGTGCCACACTTGGATTGGCAAGATAAATACTTTCAACTCTTTCAGGCAGTATGGTTTGCAGCATTCGGCAAAGCATGGTTTTACCACTGCCCACCTCACCAACCACTTTGATAATGCCCTCACCATTCACAATTGCGTAGACCAGTGCATCTAGCACTGCTCCACGATTACCGCCAGAAAAGAAAAAATCGGTATTCGGAGTGATCTTAAATGGGGGCTCTTTTAAGCCAAAGTGAGGGTAATACACATTTTATCCAGTACTTTTGCTAGTTATCTTCTTGTGAGTTCATACGACTATACAAGGTTGTGCGATTTACATTAAGTAATTTTGCAGCCTGACTTAAATTACCATGAGTAATTCTCATGGCAGATTCAATATAAGCACGCTCCCAAGCTTTAAGGACTGCATCCAAACTCACATTAGATTGACGTTGTAAGTGCTGCTGCGCCTGCGCCATCCGCCCCGCCTCAGCATTAAAGTTAAAATGGCCTTCGTGTGATTCTGGTTCAGACAAATCAAACTCAGCGATCAACTCATGCTCACCCAACGTTTTTCCCGCATATTTTGCAATTAATCGAATTACAATATTTCTAAGCTCACGTACATTGCCCGGAAAGTCGTAATCCAGCCAACGGGCTTGATCCTTAGCATCTAAAGCAAAGGGCGCCTGTCCAATCTGCTGCGAATAAAATTCGGTAAAATGATTACGCAATAAGTGCTTATCTTCACCTAAATCACGTAATGGTGGCACCTTTACAGCAAACACACTTAAACGGTGATACAAGTCTGACCTAAACCTACCCGCACGCACTTCAGCACGTAAATCACGGTTGGTTGCAGCCACAATGCGCGCTACACTCTTACGTGTTTGCGTCTCACCTATGCGTTGATATTCGCCATTTTCTAACACTCGCAACAACTTGGCTTGCAGCTCTAAAGGCAACTCGCCAATCTCATCCAAGAACAATGTACCTTCACCAGCATCTTCAAAATACCCGGCATGTGCCGCAGTCGCACCTGTAAAAGCGCCTTTAGCATGTCCGAACAGGATGGATTCTGCCAGTAATGGAGAAATAGCTGCGCAGTTCACTGAGAGATACGGATACTCCGAACGACGGCTCGTTTGGTGAAAGCTACCAGCAACCAATTCCTTACCACTGCCAGACTCTCCCTCAATCAACACAGGGAAGGCTGAATCTGCAAACTGAGAAATCTGAAGCCGTAATGCCTGCATAGGCAAAGTCTCTCCCAGCAAGCCTCCGTGCTCCTGCTCAACTTTAACCTCATTGAGCTCAACACCTTGAACTTTGAGTGAGGCCAGCAATAGATCCTTTAATCGATCAACATCACAAGGCTTAGCAATAAAGTCGACCGCGCCCAACGTCAATGCATGCTTTACATTCGCATCATTACTTTGGCCTGATAACACATGTATTTTAATCGTAGGGGAGTGCGCTAATAGCTCGCTGATAACTTTGAAGCCCTCTTCGGGCGTATGTGGCGTTGGTGGCAATCCCAAGTCAATCAGAGCCAATGCTGGCGGATAATCCAATTGACGCAACAAACTCTTCAGTTGCACATAAGATTCGGCCACACAGACATCAAAATCTTTGCTCAACACAAAGTGTAAAGTATCTGTAATTAAAGGATCGTCATCAACAATCATCAAAATGGGACGTAATGCCACCATTAAAAGCCCTTTGCATAAAGTTTAGATCAGGACAACCTGACATCACTATAGCGTTAAAGACCATTCCCATCAATTATTTTAAATGATAGCTCTTAGTCTACAGACCTAGCTTAAATGTGATAATAAAATCACGTCACAACAACATAAAATGAGAAAAAAACTAAGTGAGACTTGAAAATATGGGGTGGCTGATGGGGCTCGAACCCACGACAACAGGAATCACAATCCTGACCAAATTACATTTATTAGTGTTGACAGGCATATCTAAAAACACAACAATCATCATAAATCAACGACTTATAGAAAACGCCATGTAATTTCTTGTTGATTGATATATCTTTATGTTGCTATAATTCCCCTACACAGCCCCTACATGGAATTATAGCAAGATGACCACTGTTAGCCATACAAGCAAAGTAAAGGACGTTAAAAAGAACTTTACAGCCGATGTAATAGCAACCTACCAGTGCAAAGCTGGCAAGTCACAGACCATTTATTGGGACGCTAAAACGACAGGGCTAGGCTTGCGTGTGACCTCCACTGGCGCAAAGTCTTATATATTTGAAACCTCGCTAAACAATAAAACACTACGCATTACCATTGGTGACATTCGCACCTATTCAATCAAAGCCGCGCAAGTTGAAGCTACAAATCTAAAGGCCATGACTGATAAAGGTATTGACCCGCGCCAAGTAAAAGCCGACCAAATCGCAAGCGATGAAGCCAAGGCGCAAGCCATGAAAAACGAAGCGGCTGCCAAGCTAATTCAAGATAAGCACGAAACCCTAACACTTGGCATGGTGTGGCCACTGTATATTGAAGCCCGCCGTAAACGCTGGAGTGAATGGAGCATACGCGACCACGAAAACATTGCCCGTGTTGGTGGTGAAAAGAAAATACGCGGTAAAGGCTTAACAGAGGATGCCCCACTAGCGTCATTGCTGGATGTAAAACTAAGTGAATTAACAGGCATATGCATTGCTGAATGGTTAGCAAAAGAAGCCGAAACCAGACCGACCCGCGCCGCCCTAGCCTTTCGACTGTTATCTGTTTTTATTAACTGGTGCGATTCTCAATCCGAATATGCAGGCTTAGTCCCTAGTGGTGCGTGTAAAGCGCAACAGGTGCGCGATGAAATGCCAAGCAAGAACACCAAAGAAGGCGATTGTTTGCAGCGCGAACAGCTTGCGCCATGGTTCAAAGCAATACGCGAAGTAAGCAACCCCGTATTATCTGCCTACTTACAATCATTATTGCTTACTGGTGCGCGCCGCCGTGAGCTTTCTGCTTTGCAATGGGCTGATGTGGACTTTCAATGGTTAAGCATGACCATACGCGATAAGGTTGAAGGTGAGCGCACCATACCATTAACACCCTATGTAGCATATTTACTGGCAGCCCTGCCAAGGCGTAATGAATGGGTGTTTTCAAGCCCCACATCCGCAAATGGACAAATTGCAGAGCCAACACCCGCACATAAACGCGCTTTACTTAACGCTGGACTCCCAGACTTAACCTTACATGGTTTGCGCCGTTCGTTTGGCTCACTAGCAGAATGGACAGAAACACCTGCGGGAGTTGTTGCACAAGTGATGGGACATAAGCCAAGCGCTATCGCAGAAAAACATTATCGCCGCCGCCCGCTGGACTTGTTGCGTATGTGGCACGTTAAAATTGAAGCTTGGATATTAGAGCAGGCCGAGATTAAGTTTGAGCCTGTAAAAGCTGGATTGCATGTGGTTAAAACTGCATAGTGAGAGTTATATTTAATTATTTGATTTAACAAGTAAAGCCCATCACCTAGCACTAGCCTAATTAACTGGTGCGAACCTGCAAGCCCTTCACTTGCATTGGTGGTGGCACTTATTAAATGAAGGCATGTTGAAGGAATGCGTATGTTCGCTGAAATTACATTACCTGCTGGAACTACAAAAGTGACTGTGCGGGAAATCCCTTACCTACTGTCCAAGGCCATACATCCTGACTTACCAGAAACCACACAGAAAATTGTGAGTTATCTACATAAACAGTCCGCAGAGAATATGGCAATCCCAGCTTCAAGAACTGAAGAACTTACTGATGATGAGTGGGCTATGCTTCATGCTATCTGGCATCACTTGCCGCCATTTCGTCAAGGCATGACGGAATCCGAATGGGTGCAATATGCGGAAGCCTTTGAGAATGCCAAATATAGGCCAGAATGGGGCTTGATGGTCTATTGGAGAAATCGGGTAACAGAAACAAAAATATTGCAAATTGATGCAGAAGCTCAGCATAAAGATTTACTCAATACGGCCATATCAAATGGCGAAATAACGCCATTCAATCATGCCCAAGTTCCCTGTCCTAATTATGCTGGGGAAGCTCTAATGAATGCGTTTATAACAGTTGAAGATTTCAAAAAATACGTTACTCGTTTCCCTGCTATAAGTGTGAAAGAGGAAGCTGCGAACTTCACGGGACAGAAACCTGTACAAGTGTCAAAAGCCCCCGCACCAATTTCGCCAATACGCGGAAGTTATATTCCTAAATCTAGCAATAATGAAAGATTGCCTAGATGGGGAAAATGGCGTTTGATGACTAAAGTTACATTATGGGAAGCTGTTGCGCTATCTTTAAACATCGAGCCAGAAAAGGTTAAAAGGGACGAGAATGCATGGATGGGAGCAGACCATCCTTTTGATGAAGGCGATTCGTTTAACGACCGTCTTGCCGTAATCAGACAGCACTCTTCTAACCGAACATACTTCCCAACACCATGCATTCTCAATATAGAGAATTGGTACGAGTGCGGGTTAAAACTTGATGAATTTGCATCATGGTGCGGCCATGTTAAATATGACATCCCTCGTGAATTAGCCACAATGGCACAAGTTGTGCTGGCAATCGCACCAATTGAAGCCGCGCCAATAGCTCAAGCTGACACCACGCCCACCCTTAATGTGGAACTAGACCAAGACAAATTGCTGGCCGCGCTATTTGACCCAGTACCAGTAACCGCATTAGAAAAAATGTTTCCTGCTAGTGGCAAATGGAAAGGATGGGCAGAGCGAGCCGCTAGAAACCAATTAAGGATGGCTAAAGAAGGCAGGGCTAAATTTAACCCATACAAAGCTGGAATCTGGTTTATGAAAAATGGCAATCAAAATTGGGACTTAGCACGTTGTCATAGAGTATTAAGAAACAACCTACCCCCTCGCTCAATGTATAAGGCTGACTTGTTAGGGGGGGCGGATGATATTTAAGTTTCCGCCATATTTTCACCTTACATCTAGCAAATCTTAGTAAGTTTCCGCCATATTTTCGCCAGATGTAAGCAATATATCGCCGTTATTCCGTCTTATTTTCGCCATTAAATTGAAACGCCAAAAATGAATCATCTTCAACACGCAGCAATGCGAAAAGGTGGTTCAAAATGGAAACAACAGTTAATCAGTTACAGCAAGACGTTAAAACAGCACTAGCAGCAAAGCAAGCATATTTCACACCGCTGGACTTAGAAACACGAACAGCATTCAATACCAACGAAGCCGCATTTCACTTAAACCGTAAGAATCAAACATTAAGGCAGTGGGCTTGCCTTGAGAACGGCCCCATCCGTCCAGTGCGTATCAATGGCCGCCTTGCATGGAGCGTGGCAGATGTTCGCAACCTGTTAGCAGGGAGCAAATAATGGAAAAAGGCCAACTCCCAATATTTGCAGAATTGACCCTTGCCGACACCGAGGATTATACATCTAAAGCCGCCAGACAATTCTCAGGCACTAGCAACCCGAGACACTTGCGCGTTATTTCCTCATCATTGATTAGCCCCAGAAAGCGTGAGGACATCGACCGTATTGCTGGTGCGTCCAATGGCCCAGAGTTAATCGCAGAATTGCGCCGCCGTGGTTTAGAGTTTCCATGCGCCAGAGTGCCAGGATATGACCGTGACGGATTGCCAGTGCGTTTTGGTGTGTATCACTTAACCGACACTGACCGCCGAAAACTAGCCACATGGCAACGCCTAAATAATACAAATAACGCCAAAGCACCATCAACAAATGGAAACGAGGGGGTTATCTAATGTATGGCAAAAACCTCACTCAAGGAAATAAAACAAAAGCGGGATGGAGGCGGTGGAGCCGTGCTAATAGTGCCTCACGTCGTTTTAAACAGCGCAGCCTACCTCACACTATCAGGTCGAGCAATAAAACTCCTATACGACATCGCTATGCAATACAACACGTACAACAACGGAGCATTACTAGCCTCATGGCGACACATGAGCGAAAAGCGTGGGTGGTCATCTTCAGACTCACTAGCAAAAGCAAAGGTGGAGTTATTGGAGCGAGAATTGATTGTGCAAACAGTCCAAGGGCATCTACCAAACAAAGCAAGTTGGTATGGCCTCACATGGTTAGCGTTAGACAAAATAAACGGCTTAGAGGTGAGTGCTACTCATTGGCCTCGTGGGATTTATGCAAGATGGAAACCTGCAACACCACAACCAAAACGCAAAGCCCCCGCAAACATAAAAAGTTGTCTAGTCCGTACATCGGACAAATAGACCACTTTATATATCCGTACCTCGGACAAATGACAATGGCTATATATCCGTACATCGGACTTATAGGGGGTGTTTTTCATGGTTTCCCATATCCGTACATCGGACACCTTCTAGATATACCACTATATACAGCATTGATTGGAGATTGATTATGAGCGCAATGGAAATACCAGATATTAAATATACGCTAAGTGAAGATGGAAATTTATTGAACATTCAACAAGGTTACATGGAGCCTGTTTATATTCAACTCCACAAAATACACATTAAGCATTTAGCCGAGGTTATGAAAATCAGTGTTGATGAAGATAAAACCTCACCAATGCTAGTGGACTACTTAGAACAAATTAACGAGCAAGCAACAAGCCTTTTTGAGCTATTGGAAAGCATACCTAATTCACACCCTAGAGACCTTGAAAGTGACGATTTAATCATGGCTAGAAAGTTAATGATTACAGCCAATAAAGCACTTGGTTATTGGGGTGCTAATTAAGAAAACATTCTTTTTTGGAGCTAGCGCGACAGAATGGCGGGGTTAGTTTTGTAGCCACTAGCTTACACGATGCGTTTAATAATTCAGGAGATAAAGATGACAGTTAAAAAGAAAGTAGCCGCGCCTGGCAAGAGCAATTCAAATACTATTTTACTAAAGCAGGATGATGGTAAAAGTAAAGACCGTCAAATTGCGGAAATTGCGCTATCGTCCGCCACAATGAACGCAATGACAGCACGAACTTTTACCATGCCGTCAATGGGTGAGATTGATATATCCGAGACTATTCACGTAATGTATGAAAAGATGGGGAAAGTAAAAGCTGGGGATTTAAGTGGGCTAGAAGCTATATTGACCGCGCAAACAGTTTCACTCAATAGCATATTTAACGAAATGGCGAGACGCGCAGCTTTAAACATGGGCACACATTTGCAAGTTACCGAAACTTATATGCGCCTAGCATTCAAAGCACAAGCCCAATGTGCTAGAACCATTGAAGTGTTAGCCGCTATGAAAACCCCACCAGTGGTCTTTGCCAAGCAAGCCAACATTTCGCATGGCCACCAACAAGTGAATAACGGTACTAATCCGAACAATACGCAACCCCCCGCGCACACGGAGAAAACAATAAATCAGCAAAACGAACTATTAGAGGTGAACAATGGCAGCGAGAAAATGGACAGCGGAACAGCGCAAACAACAATCCCTAAAGATAAGGCAATGGCAACCGTGGCAACATAGCACAGGTGCTAAAACGACTGAAGGTAAGGCAATATCTGCACAAAATGCTTTTAAGGGCGGATTGCGCCAAACATTGCATAAACTGGCTAATTTTTTACGTGAACAAAAGAAAGTAATTGGTTAGCCATAAACAAAAATTAATCCCACCTAAGACGTGGGTTTTTTGTTGCAAAATAAATATAATGCGGACCACATTAAAGTAATAGGGATACTATTCAAGTTGAGGGCAGATTGCCTTAGCTGTAATTAACCGCTACTTACACAAAATTCAGTACACCCTCAGTGCAAGTGAATTTCGAACTATCCTATACTTAAAGATTTTAATTCACGCATATGCCAGTCTGCGGCTGACTTTAACTTCTCGCCAATTAATCTTTGATAGTCTTTTTCTTGCTTTAATATGTCGCTATCGGTAGAAATAAGGATGTTAGCGCTTATTGCTTGTTGAGTGTAAATCTCATCAAAATTTAATCGTAATTTAATTTTTTGTAGCTCAGCCACTTTTAACCCTCCTATTGTCATCTATCAATTCTGATTATAATTTAGTTTAGAACGATTTATATATTTAATGTTCAAGTCAGGGTCAAAAAAATGTTTACGTTTGAGCCATATCAGCCCCTCAGCCTTGGTTATAACCGCAACGTCAATAGGCCCTCCTATTGATTCTGATGGAGAGGTAACTCTTTCTCGCAATGCCTCAAGAACAAGCAGTGATTCAGCAAGATGCCCCATCTCCGGAACACTTAAACTATTTAAAACTCTGCGCAAGGGATGGAAATTTACATCCCAATTTTTCGTTCTCCACTTGCCCATAAAGTCCTTGTGTTGCTTAGATATGATTGCACTTGAAAGACCTGCGTCGATAGTAATTCCTGAAGCTTGCAGTTCAGAGATTATATTTTTATAAGACTCATTACTCTCTTCATAAATGATTTCATTTAATGTGCTATCGAATCCATCAGTAAAGCGGTCTATCAATGACGACTGTGCAAAAGGCTGAATCCAGGCATCATTATCATGAGTTATTGCATAGCCCTTGTTAGGAGTCCAAAGGAGCGTTTTTCCAATGTGGCCGTATACCCAAATGTGATTAAAGCTCGGAAAAATCTCATCAGCCCCATAGCCTGCGAAAACCAATCCTGTGTAATTTAGAAAGTTAGTCGGATGTTTCACTAGCGCTTCAATTGCTAGTTCAGTGAGTTGTCCAACATCTGCAAACTCAACTAATTTATTGACTTCAATAGTTAATAGCGATTCCAAATCTGTTTTATTTGCAAGAATTTCTTTATGGTCTTTTTCTGTAAGCGGGTTTTGGTAAGCCTCCGCAGTAAACCTAGAGGAAATCACGGTATATCCGCTACTCCATGCAGCTTTGCGCTCGACATCTGTTTTAGTTTCATCAACAAAGTCTGGGTGAGTATGCTTTAAGATATTTAAAACATGAAGCACTGCTGCATAAAATCTAAAATTCAGTAGTGATGATTGCACTTCTTTGGGAAATAAATAAGTATTATCTTGTAAGTATGTAATTAGCTCATTAACGTATTCTTCTAGTTTAGGGCGTTGTGGGGTCTTTGCATCTTGCTGACGAAATTGCTTTAAAGCAAGCTCCCAAGGTACGTTGTCAATTTCTGCAGATGCATATATCGTTAATGCAACATTTCCGTGAGATGACAGGTCAAAAATTTTGTTGGCTGCTTTTGAGTAGCGTGGGTGTGGGTCGCGTCCTGTTGTAACCGCACTATCGGCGGCAATAACTACAGCATTTTTGTTTAGCATCAAAACTTCACTAGTCATCTTTAGACCTTACGCTTTTATTTGAATGCTCTTATATTGTCATTTTATGGGCAGGAATACAATATTCAATACATCCCCATAGAGATGGTCTACCCCCCACACAACACACAATATTATCCACAGATATTGTGTAATCAGTTTTCGCTAGTGGCGTGAATCATTTACTAGGCAGATATGCGTTGAAGGAAAAGTCCTACATAGCCCCTACATGAAGTCAAAACGATGCTGAAAATGCAGACGTAAAAAAGCCCCACTACGCTGTGAGGCTTATAGAATATGGGGTGGCTGATGGGGCTCGAACCCACGACAACAGGAATCACAACCTAGCATGCAAATTTTGTTAAGTTGTTAATCCTTAAAACCTTTAGCGTTAACACTTGTCTACTATTTGTAGCTTATTAGCAACGAGCTCAAGAGCCCTGCATTTAAGCCGTTAAACGGATAGTAGACAAAATATCGTTAGCGCTTACTTACATTTTAATGCGTTTTAGCTTGCTATTCTTTTGCGACTCGGTTTACAATTCGCGCGCAAATGCTTGTATATCGTGTATTATATTTTTCATTACTAGGAGGGTGTCTAAGTGTTCAATGAACGTAAAGTAGCCCAAATGGCAGCATATTTGCTCAAGCGGCGTGGTGGAACCATGTCTCACTTGAAGCTTATTAAACTGCTTTATCTAGCTGATAGAGAAGCTTTAAACTCATACGGCGCGTCAATATCTGGCGACTCTTTTTTCTCATTGCCAAATGGTCCTGTTCTATCTCGCACACTAAATCTTATGGCAGGCGTTATTGAGTCTGAGACTCAAGGCTGGGAAACTTGGATTTCTGATCGCGCTGAACATCAAGTATCACTAAGACAAGACTTTGAGCTAGATGCTCTAGACTATTTAAGTCGTGCTGATGTAGACATATTAGATTCTATTTGGCAACAATTTGGCGCTATGACCAGATGGCAGCTTGTTGAGTATACGCATAACGGCAATTGCCCAGAATGGGAAAACCCTAACGGATCATCGGCACAGATTACACATTTCGAGATTTTTTCTGCTTTAGGTAAATCACAAGAAGATGCAGCAATTCTAGCTTCTGACATTGAGGCTGAGAAATCAATAGATAGACTTTTTGCTAGCCTATGAGTTTGTTTTTGCCCTTTCAAAGGGCAACCCTTCTAATTCCTTCTGCGTCAGAAAGTGACCCAGATCGTAAGCATTTATTTATTCTTCTCACAAATCCATACCCACACCCAGAAAGCAACATTAAGTCTGCTCTACTAGTTAGTATATCTACTCTAAAACCAAATATCCCATACGACCCAGCCTGTAAACTTTATAGTGGCGACCATCCTTTTATCAGGAATGATAGTTACGTTGTATACAGACTAGCTCGCATTGAAACCGCAGACAAACTTATCAACGGTGTAAACCAAGGCATTTTCAATCACAAAGAAACTCTCGATAGTGAAATTTTCGCTAGAGTTTGTCATGGATTAAGTGAATCACGTTTTACGGCTCCTGCCATTCTTAAATTTTATGAAGCTGCTACGGCTGCCGAATAAAACACCACACATAAAAGCCTTTATTTACTCTATGCGACTATTGCCAAACTGATGTTAGGCATTAACGTTTATCTGTTATAACATAAGCGTTTTCAGATTCTGCTGTTAATCGTTGTCGATCCAATAACGACAAGGCGTTGACAGTAATGTAAGTAAGCGAAAAACTCCTATGACTGAAGATAAAAAACAAACTGATAAAGACAAAACAGACACTCTTGCTCGTGAAATCGGAAAGCGAATTCTAGAAGCTAGAACGGGTTTAGGCTGGTCACAGCAAGCCCTTCACACAAGAAGCAAATGGCACGGCCAAGATGACATGGGAATTTCTAGAGCAGTGCTTTCCCTATATGAAACTGGAGTCAATAAGCCAGGTGCGCGCGAGATTTGCATCTTATGTGAAACATTAAAAGTTACACCAAACTGGCTACTTTTTGGTTCCGACTCCCCTGCTAAAACGATACAGGCAAGTCTTGAATTTATGCGTGGCGACGAACTAAGCGTATCTGTTCGCTTAGCCCTCGGGATGCTTGCACTTGCGCCAGAAGAGCGCGACTCATTGGCTAGCTTAGTTCTCTCCTTACTTTCAAGAAAGCTCGGTGATATTGAACTATCAGCCATGATGTCTATGGCAAACATAATGTCAGAGGACATATTAAAGAGTCTAGTTGATGTAGTTGGAGTTGATTCCAAAGACCTTCCTCTACAAGAGTTGATTAAAAAGTTTATAGCGGAAACAACAACAGGGGTTTTTACTAATTACGGAAACCTTAGACCTGTACCTGACGATCAGAATGATGACTCAATCTTTGAAAGCCCACCCCCTCCTCGAACGTTAAAAGACGCATAACACCCAAATTGCAATAAATTAAAACAAATTGCATTGAAATATTGCATTTTGTTTTTCACTGGCCTATGATTGCAATCAATCAATACATATTGAATTGATTTATTGCAATCATAGGAGGCTATATGGCCATAAAACAAGAGTACGCCCTCACAAGAGCCGAGTTTGACGAAGCGTTAATTCGTCTACGTTTAAATGTATCAGAGGTTTCTAGAGAAACTGGTATATCAAGATCATATTGTAGTGAGTTTAGAAATGGTGATCGTCATCTTAGACCAGAGCACCTAGCCAAACTAAAAGACTATTTTGAAAGCAAAGGTTTAGTCTTTGAATACAATAGCCCAAAACATGAAGAGCCCGATGCAGAAATCCTAAAAGCAGCAGCCGAAACATTCAGCCCAAAACGCATGACAATGCAAGTGTCTGATGCCGTATCAGACGAAACGCTTTTAAGCACATTCAAAACAATGGCTGAAAATGACGATCATTTAGTCAAATTACTGACCACTACAATCGTTCGCGATGAAGCGCTATTTGGTACAGGTGAACTGTCAGAAGAAACACTGGAAGGATTACGCGAGTCATTTTCGCTACTAGCAGCTAACTACCTTCTCATGCGCTCTCTTATGGGATGGCCTCAAATTGGACTTATTGCCAGCAACATTAACCCTGCAACTGACAGCGTTTTAGGGTTAATCATGAATCAAGCCATTGAGTCATTCAAAAGCGCAGGCCTAATCACAGAACCACAAACAGAAAATGAAGAGGTGGCGTAATGAATACCTTACCTTTATCAGCCTTTCCAATTGCGGCGAATGCTACTAAATCCAGCGGATTTGCATTTGCCGTACTAATCGGTCTTGCCTTATTCATGGCTCAACAGAATAAATCCAAGGCCAATCAAAATGGGTAGCCAAACACTTAGCGATTTACAAAAGCAATGGTTTGCCCAAGATACTGGCGCAGCCGACCCAACCGCAAGCCCTGCCAGCTCAATTTCGAGTTTAGATTGGCTTAATGCAGGTGCCAATGTCTTGGGCGCAGCATTACAACCGTCATCATCTGGGGCAAGCTCGGCAAACTCTGTTTTCTCAACAAACCTAGCATTTGATAACTCAGGCTGGAATGTTTCATTTGGCAGCGGGGCAATAAATGCAGCCGTCGACAAAACCAGTTCACAAGGTGGAGCTAGCGGCCTATCTGGGAATTCACAAACCTATCTGCCTTACATACTGCTTTTTGTTGGCAGCCTGATTGCTTGGAAAATGCTGAAAAAATAACCCCTCTACACCCTGACACAACCCAATAAAAAAACCATGGGAAAAGTATAAGATGCAGCCGCAATTTAACAGCGATTTAGACAAACGCGCCTATGCAAAGCAAATGCGCATGTGGCACCAGCCAAACGTAACGCCTGAGGTTATCGCGGCAGTTAATGAGCCGCTATATCGTCCATTCGTTGCCAGCACTCTCGCCAAAGTTCCAGTTGAGTTTCATCCGACCATACTGACTGAATATGTTGCACGGTCAATTGACGGTGCTAACCAGCAAACCAACACATGGCTTAGAGAAAGCACAGAAGAGGCATTTGCAGGCGCTGGCTTTTCACTTACAGCCAGCGACGATGAAATTAGCCGCTATGCTGACAATCAAGCCGACATGGTAAGAAGCATCTTAGCGTCGCAATTATTAACAACGCCAGAAGCGATACTTGGTTGGATTGAATCGGTATGTAATAGCGCAGGAATTAATGCGCCAAAGCAAAATAAACTCATGAGTAAGATTGAGCGAGTGCGTGATGCTAAGTGGTGGCGGAGAAGCATAAGCAGACAGATCATGCAACGCCGTGAGGCTGGTGCAATAAAAATGGGATTGGTGAACAGCCGCAAGGGTCTGTATATCTCTGACCACGGTCTTGAGCGTCAAAGACAAAGAAATAAGCGCAGCCGTGATTGGTTGCAAGGCTCCGAAATGGTCAACGAACTTGGCGAAGCTATTGCCCTTGAAGACATTTTTAATGCTGGCGTTAGTAATCCTAAAGTTAGATTTGTTGAAATGGCAATCCGTGCCAAAGGCTATGAATTCTACGCCAAACAAATTGGCTACATTGGCCTATTCTTAACGACCACTTGTCCAAGTCGCATGCATGAACGGCACAGAAAGACAGGCCGACATAATAAAAAATATGACAACACGACCCCAAAACAAGCGCACCAATACCTATGTCACCAATGGGTAAAAGCTAGAGCAGCATTCAAACGTGAAGGCATTGAGCCTCTATTTATTCGCATTGCTGAACCGCACCACGATGCGACGCCGCACTGGCATATGCTGGTATTTGTTAAACCAGAACATCAAGAAAAACTGATTGAAATAATGCGTCACTACGCGCTAGAGCATGACGGCAATGAGCGTGGAGCGAAAGAAACAAGATTTGAAGTCAAAACCATTGACCCTAATAAGGGGTCGGCTGTTGGCTACATCATAAAATACATTGGCAAGAACATCGACGGCACAGGTATGGGCTTGGATTATGAGTCAGACGGTCAAGATGTAACCACCACAGTAGAACGTGTCACAGCGTGGGCGCGTTTATGGGGCATTCGTCAGTTTCAATTCTCAGAGCATTGCCCTGTCACCATTTACCGAGAGCTTCGCAAAATCAGAACCATGCCGACGATTGAAGCTATGCAGCCACACTGGACTGCTGCAAGCGAAAAAGGCGACTTTCACGGCTTCATTAATGCCATGACAATTGCGCCTATGAAATTATGGACTGAGCCGCAACCTAGCAGCCGTTATCAAGACGAAGTTATTGATGCAATACGTGGCATTGAACTCAATGGTGAACGCCTTGAAACGCGTGTCCACACGTGGGTTTTAAGAAAAAAGGACGGCCTTATCGTCCCTTGGACTAGTGTAAATAACTGTACTGAATTGGGTGTAAACAGACAAAAAAATAAAGCCGTTTATGGTGCATATCACACACAAAACGGCTTTGAGGAGTTCAAGGGAAAGTATAAGGAACCCAAGAATGCTAATGATAATTACACAAATGAGAATCGTTTGCAAGTAGAAGGGTCTAGCCATGTCCAATAAACCTACAAAAAAGCCTAAACAGCCAAAACCATACCCAAATCAAAAGACGCTATGGTCATATTATATGCAGGCCATTGAACCGAACAGCAATGAAATAAATGAGGCATTTCCTGAATATCATCCAATGTGGGTGATTCAGTCGCAAAACAAAACGGTATCGGCTGACAACTTTAAAGTCCTGCGTGAGCATATGCTAAATATGACACTCATAGAATGCGCGGCATATTTACGCGTGTCTGTCCGCACTATTCAAAGCTGGGAAAAAGGTAGCGCAAACGTTCCGTTTGTTATGTTTGAACTACTGCGTCTAGTATCTGAAAGTGTGCATTTCAGACTATCACACAAAGACTGGCAAGGATGGTTTATTGCTAATGACGGGCGTTTGGTATCACCAGACCGTGGAAGCCTATCATTTTCACCTGACGAACTTTCATACATACGTGAAACACACCAAGTGAAAGCTATGTATGAAACCGAAAATAAACGCTTACGTAGCGAAGTTGAACCACTTCGCGCAGAAATAGCCGAGATGCGCGCTCTAGACAGTAATGCTGGCGTACTTAATGAACTTAAGACCATTGAAACAAAATTATCAGAGTTAACGACAAAAGTTAGCCGCAACAAGGTAGTGAAAATAGGCAGTAGAAGCAAAAAACTTGAACCAGCACTAGGGGTAAAGGCAGCATGAAACCTAACTTTAGACTACACCCTAACGACAATGTGGCAGCCGCAATTACGCGCATATACAAAAACACTCACGCGATTAATCATGGTTACCAGCCTAATACACAATGTGCAGTAGCACAGCGCCCAATGCCAGCTAAACCTGTGCTAAGAATTGTGAAGTAACCAATATGCTCTTTCTTAATAACGAAGAAATACTAGAACTTACAGGCTTTAAGCTAGCGACCGGTCAATGTCGCTGGCTAACAGATCACGGATATCCATTTGATACTAGTCGTAGCGGTAAACCAAAAGTGTTGCGCTCTTATCTAGAGCAGCGACTATGCCCTAGCCTCACCTCAAAATTCGGCTTTGAAGAGCCAAACTTTGCGGCGCTTGGATAGCATTCATTATGGGTCGTAGACGTACTAATAATTTAGACTTACCTCCACACATGCAAATCAAGCATGGCGCTTACTACTTCGTAGGCCGTGATAAAAAATGGATCCGTCTTTCTAAAGATAAGGCGCTGGCTCTGGCAAAATGGGCTGAACTTGAAGGCGAAACGCCTGTGCCTGCCAACGAAGAAAAGCCAATAAAAGGCAGTGTAGGCGAATTAATCATGCGTTACATGATTGAGATTGCGCCGCACAAAGCCGCGAGCACTTACCAAGGCAACAAGCTAGAGGCTGAAAACCTAAAGAAAGTGTTCAGCAAGGTACAAGCTCACGCAGTGCTGCCGACTCACATTGCAAAATACCTAGATGCACGTGGTCAGACTGCACCAGTACGCGCCAATCGTGAAATATCGCTGCTATCCCATATATTCAGCTACGGCATGCGATGGGGTGCTGTAAACAGCAACCCTTGCTTAAGCGTAGCAAAGCATAAAGAAAAAGGCCGCGACAGATACATCATGGACAGTGAGTTTGATGGTGTCAGGAGCATATCTAGCGAGCTCATAGCGATCATAATGGACTTCGCCTATATCACCGCCCTACGCAAGGGCGATATTCTAAGCATGAGGCTTGAACAAATCACCGATGAAGGCATATGGATTAAACAAAGTAAGACAGGCGCTAAACAGCTTTATGAGTGGTCGGCTGGGCTGCATGATGTAGTTGCTAGAGCTAAAGCGTTAAAACGACCTATACGCGGACTACATCTATTCTGCACACGTCAGGGTCAGCCATATTCAGACTCAGGCTTCAAAGCAATGTGGAATCGTGTACAGGTAAAATGGGCTGAACAAGGTGGCAATCGGTTTACGTTTCATGACATACGCGCTAAAGCACTGACAGATGCCAAAAATCTAGGTATGGACGCACAAACACTCGCTGGCCATAGCTCTGCTGCAATGACAGAACACTACATAAAACAGCGTGAATTTAAGAAAGTGAAACCATTGAAATAATGAAAATAGTAGACAGTTGTCTACTATTTGGTGAATCTAGTGAATTATAGACTTGCTGGAAGCTATATAGAATATGGGGTGGCTGATGGGGCTCGAACCCACGACAACAGGAATCACAATCCTGGACTCTACCAACTGAGCTACAGCCACCATAGAGACTTTAATACATGGCCTGCCCGACAGGAATCGAACCTGTAACCCCCAGCTTAGAAGGCTGGTGCTCTATCCGGTTGAGCTACGGGCAGATTGTGGTTACAAGACTTTATATTTAACAACATAAAGCAATTCGGGCTGACTTTAACTTTAAATTGTCAAATATAAAAAACCACATTCAACAACTTAAAATATTTGGTCGGCGTGGAGAGATTCGAACTCCCGACATCCTGCTCCCAAAGCAGGCGCGCTACCAGGCTACGCTACACGCCGAAGACAGAAATATACCGCAACCCGAACTTTTGGTCAATTCTAATATGTTAAAATGTTGTCATATTTTCAATATTTACTAATTTTTCAGCACATACAACACAAATGACCGCTCAAATAATTGATGGCAAAGCCATTGCCGAAAACCTATTAACCTCCATTAAAACTCGAATCAGCAATCGCCTGCAAACAAACAAGCGCGCGCCTGGGCTAGCAGTTATTCTATTGGGTGCTGATCCGGCATCGTCGATATATGTGCGTAACAAGCGCTTGGCTTGCGAAAAAGTCGGGATTATTTCAAAAGCTTACGACCTTCCTCCATCAACTACTGAAGCAGAACTTCTAGCCTTAATTGAACAGCTAAACAATGATGACACTATTGATGGCATTTTAGTACAAGCCCCTTTACCCCCGCACATCAAAGATGAGCATATCATTGAGTGCATTAGTCCGAGTAAAGATGTGGATGGCTTTCACCCTTATAATATTGGCAGACTTGCTGTACGGCAACCAACCCTACGCTCTTGTACGCCATTTGGCGTAATCAAGATGCTAGAGGCATCAAATATTAACTTAATGGGGCTCGACGCCGTGGTAGTCGGCGTTTCAAATCACGTAGGCCGCCCAATGACATTGGAACTTCTACTAGCAGGATGCACTGTCACTAGCTGTCATCGCCATACCAAGGACTTAGCTAAAGTGATAAGAGAGGCTGACCTAGTCGTAGCTGCCGCTGGGAAACCCGGCCTCATACAAGGCGAATGGATTAAACCGGGGGCAATTGTGATTGATATTGGAATCAATCGGTTACAAGACGGACGCATTGCTGGCGATGTTGATTTTAATGCCGCTAAATCTCGCGCAGGCTGGATTAGCCCTGTACCTGGCGGAGTTGGTCCAATGACGGTAGCAACGCTAATGGAAAACACCTTGTTAGCCTTAGAGTTACAAGAGTCAAAATAAACAAATTTCCGTATTTTCTACCGATTTTTTGATGTTTTGCATCAAAGCGCCAATCAGTGTACACTCATGCGCTAATTTTGTAACAAGCCACTTTTTTAAGCACTTATTTTAAGTATCTGGATAATTTATTATGGCTGACATTAGCAAACAATTTACACCTTATCAGGCTAAACCTGATGAAGAGTACATGAACAAAAACCAACTCAATCATTTCCGCAAGATTCTGAATGACTGGAAAGCTGAATTGAGTCACGAACTTGATCGCACTATGCACACGATGCAAGACGAAGTGACCATGTTTGCAGACCCAAACGACCGTGCAAGCCAAGAGTCTGACATGACATTGGAACTGCGCAACCGCGACCGAGAGCGCAAACTGATTAAAAAAATCGACGAAACACTGCGCAATATTGACGCCGGAGAATATGGCTACTGCGAAGGTTGTGGCATTGAGATTGGCTTAAAGCGCTTAGAAGCAAGACCTACAGCAACACTGTGCATTGACTGTAAAACGCTAGATGAGATGCGTGAAAGGCAAGTAGCTAAATAATTTACGTTAAATTATTTAGAAAAGGTCTATTACTCCATAGTAATGGGCAAATAAAAAGCCCGCATATGCGGGCTTTTTATTTGCAGAAAACTGTTACTCGTCTGCCTCTGTATCAGCTTTAGCTTCAGCAATCGGTGCCTCAATCAAAGCTTTCATACTTAAACGTACACGACCTTTTTCATCAGCCTCGACTACTTTAACCTTCACGATGTCACCTTCTTTCAGGAAGTCAGCAACAGCATTGACACGTTGATGTGCAATTTGTGAAATGTGTAGCAAGCCATCTTTACCTGGGATCAAGGATACAATCGCACCAAAATCCAACAACTTAATCACAGTTCCTTCATAGGTTTGACCAACTTCAACTTCGGCAGTAATTTCCGCAATACGACGCTGCGCTTCAGCACCCGCTTCACTGCTTGTACACGCAATCTTCACCGTACCATCTTCTTCAATATCAATGGTTGTGCCGGTTTCTTCAGTCAGCGCACGAATAACTGCTCCGCCTTTACCAATAACATCACGAATTTTTTCTGGATTAATCTTCATCGTGATAATACGTGGTGCAAATGCTGACATTTCTGTATTAGCAGTACTCATTGCAGCTTTCATGATGCCTAAAATATGCGCACGACCTTCTTTAGCTTGCGCTAAAGCCACTTGCATGATTTCTGCAGTAATACCCGTGATTTTAATGTCCATTTGCAAAGCAGTAATACCATCCTCAGTACCAGCGACTTTAAAGTCCATATCACCTAGATGATCTTCATCACCTAAAATGTCCGTCAACACAGCGACACGATTACCTTCTTTAATCAAGCCCATAGCAATACCTGCTACATGATTTTTCAATGGTACGCCTGCGTCCATCATTGCCAAGCTACCGCCACAAACTGACGCCATAGAGCTAGAGCCGTTTGACTCTGTAATTTCTGACACGATACGTACTGTGTAACCAAACTCTTCAGCAGAAGGTAATGCTGCAACCAAAGCACGCTTAGCTAAACGGCCATGACCAATCTCACGGCGTTTTGGCGTGCCTACGCGACCAGTTTCACCGGTAGCGTACGGAGGCATGTTGTAATGCAACATAAAGCGATCCTTGAACTCGCCTTGTAATGCATCAATCACTTGCTCATCACGACCTGTACCAAGCGTTGCAACTACCAACGCTTGCGTCTCACCGCGTGTAAACAGCGCAGAACCATGCGTACGTGGCAATACGCCTGTACGAACAGTAATAGGACGCACCGTGCGGGTATCACGACCATCAATACGTGGCTCGCCGTTTAAGATTTGACTACGTACAGTTTTAGCTTCCAAATTAAAGAATTCTGTTTTAATTTTGTTTGCTTCTTCAGTAGAAGTATTTTCATTGATAAGTTCGGCCATCACGCGGTTTTTAACTTCATCCAGCTTAGCTGAACGTGCGCCTTTAGCCTTAATTTGGAAGGCTGCATTCACATCTGCAGCAGCTAACGCCGCTACTTTTTCAATCAAAGCAGTATCTGGCTCTGGCGCTGACCAATCCCAAGCATCTTTACCAACTTCAGCAACCATTTCATTAATCATGCTAATGACAGCTTGCATTGCATTGTGGCCAAACACTACGGCACCAAGCATTACTGCTTCTGACAATTCTTTAGCTTCTGACTCCACCATCATTACGGCAGTTTCAGTCGCAGCAACCACTAAATCAAGCTCTGATTCTTCTAATTGCGCTTTTGTTGGGTTAATCACGTACTCTTCATTGATATAACCAACACGCGCTGCACCTAGTGGGCCATAAAAAGGAATACCTGAGATTGCCATTGCAGCAGAGGCACCGATAATTGCAGGAATATCAGAATCAATTTCTGGATCTGACGACATCACCGTAGCAACCACTTGTACTTCGTTATAAAACGCTTCTGGGAATAATGGGCGCAATGGGCGATCAATTAAACGTGAAGTCAATGTTTCTTTTTCTGAAGGACGGCCTTCGCGTTTGAAAAAACCACCAGGAATTTTACCTGCCGCATAGGTTTTTTCCATGTAATCAACGGTTAGCGGAAAAAAGTCCTGACCCGCTTTAACTTCAGTTTTACCAACAACAGTCACTAAAACAACGGTATCACCATAGCTTACCATTACAGCGCCGTCAGCTTGACGTGCTATTTCACCTGTTTCGATGGTGAGCTCATGCGCACCATACTGAATACTTTTTTTAACTTTATTAAACATATTTATCCTTTTCTCTTTTTAATATTCGTTATTCACAACCCAATAACGAACGCACAATAATGATTTATTTCAACATTAGTCACTAACAATCAAACCCATGAATTCATGGCAACATTGTAATGAATGATCTTAATAAATCTTTTACAACAAAAAAGCCGATAACACGGCTCATGCAGTGTTATCGGCTTTTTATTTCACACACAAACAAAACGTCAATCGACGAATTGTTGTATGAATGAATACGTTCCAACCAATTACTTACGTAGACCTAAGCGAGCAATCAAAGTTTGATAACGCTCAGTATTTTTACGTTTAAGGTAATCAAGCAATTTACGACGTTGACTTACCATAGCTAACAAACCACGGCGTGAGTGGTGGTCTTTTTTATTGCTTTTGAAATGCTCTGTTAAGTAGCTGATACGGCTAGTTAAAAGTGCAACTTGCACTTCTGGACTACCAGTGTCATTTTTAGCTTGTTGATATTCGCCAACGATTTTGGCGCGGTCTGCTGCAGTTGTTGCCATAACTTAATCCTAACTTTAGATGTTTTGCGTCAATGTAAAAGCAGCCCAATAAAATCTCTAGCCGCAAATACATTCATTTGCATGAACCGCGCATTTTAACTACTAAATATTGATTTATCAATCTTTTTTTACAATCAGTCTTTTAGGTGCAATTTTGCCATCATCTTGCAACTCACCTAACCCTAGAAAATCATCTTGCTCACTATATAAACGTAGCAACCCTTGTGGAGCCACCCCACTTCGCCAAACGGACTGACCTTGCAGCAAATAATAAGTACTATCTGCATCTAGCACGATAGCGGGTAAATGCTGAATAGCACTATCTACTGGCAACAAGGCTAACTCACGCTGTTCTACAGTCATCGATTCAAATTGCTCTAAGGTAATAGCATCCGCGATTGAATAGTCAGCCGTTGCAGTTCTACGCAACCCTATCAAATGTGCACCACAGCCTAGCAAGGCACCAATATCCTCAGCCAAAGTGCGAATGTAGGTACCTTTACTGCAAGTCACGGTAATATTCGCCACATCATATGCAAATGAATTTTGCTCAATACTATGAATGGTAACGTTTCGTGCTTTACGTTCAATTTCAACGCCTGCACGCGCGTATTCATATAATGCTTTACCTTCATGCTTTAAAGCCGAATACATAGGGGGGACTTGGCTGATTTCACCCACAAACTTTTGGCAAGCTTGTTCAAATTGCAGTTGCGTTACATTCACCACTTGGCTTGATAACACCGTACCCTCTGCGTCACCAGTATTGGTAGTTATGCCTAACTTGATTGTTGCTATGTAGGTTTTATCTGCATCAGTTAAATAATGTGCAAATTTGGTGGCCTCACCAAAACAAAGTGGTAGCAAACCCGTAGCCAACGGATCCAACGTGCCGGTATGCCCAGCCTTCGCCGCCTGTAATAGCCATTTTATTTTTTGCAAGGCTTGATTAGATGAGAAACCCAGCGGCTTATCTAACAACAGCACGCCACTAATGTTTTTTTTAGGTCTTTTATACTGCAAAGGTCAGATTATTACGAATAGATATTGAAACTGTATGCTTATGACTTGTCTGGATTTGAAGCTAAAGCGGCATCAATTAATTTTGACATCATCATGCCATTATCAATCGATGCGTCATAGACAAAATGTAGCTGTGGAACGGTACGGAGCAGCATGCGCTTAGCCAATTGTGTACGTAAAAAACCTGCCGATTTTTCTAGTCCCTCCTGCTGACTATCACTCGCTTTAGCCGCGCTATAGAAAATCTTGGCATGCGCCATATCACCAGTGACTTCCACAGCGGTAATCGTTACCATGCCTACGCGCGGATCTTTTACTTCAAACTGTAGCAAATCAGCCAACTCGCGCTGCATTTGCTCTGCAACGCGATTGCTTCTTGAATACTCTTTAGCCATTGCAGAACTCCTATAGTGTTCTTGCTACTTCAACCATCTCATACACTTCTAAAATGTCACCGATTTCAATATCATTGTAGTTTTTAAGTGATAGACCGCATTCAAAGTTATTACGCACTTCTTTAACGTCATCTTTAAAGCGTTTCAGTGAGTCCAACTCGCCTGTATGCACAATCACATTGTTACGTAAGACACGTACTTTGGAGTTACGTTTAATCATACCGTCTTGTACATAACAACCTGCAATCGCTCCAACTTTAGAAATACGGAATACTTCACGAATCTCGACAGTACCAATCATTTGCTCTTTTTGCTCAGGCGCCAACATACCACCCAGCGCAGCTTTGATCTCATCTACAGCTTCGTAAATAATATTGTAGTAACGAACATCCACACCTAACGTATCAACCAATTTACGTGCACCAGAATCTGCACGTACGTTAAAGCCAATCAATACAGCTTTTGATGCTGAAGCCAAGTTCACATCTGATTCGCTAATTGCACCAACGCCCGTATGAATAATATTCACTTTAACTTCACTAGTAGACAGTTTTTGCAAGCTTGTTGCCAACGCTTCGTACGAACCTTGCACGTCAGATTTAATGATCAGGCCTAACGTTTGTGCTACGCCTTCACCCATCTGGTCGAACATGTTTTCAAGTTTGGCGGCTTGCTGTTTGGCTAGTTTTACATCACGGAACTTACCTTGACGGAAATTCGCGATTTCACGCGCCTTACGCTCGTCATTCAAGACGATCATTTCTTCACCAGCACTTGGCACATCAGACAAACCTTGGATTTCCACTGGAATTGATGGACCCGCTTCGTGAATATCCTTACCAGACTCATCCAACATGGCACGCACTTTACCAAATGTAGTACCAGCTAAAACCATATCGCCACGGCGTAGTGTTCCAGATGTGACTAAAATAGTAGCAACCGGACCACGACCTTTATCTAAGCGACCTTCAATCACTAAGCCTTTAGCTGGTGTATTCTTTGGTGCTTGCAGTTCTAGCACCTCAGCCTGTAGAAGCACCGCTTCTAGCAACTCATCAATACCTTGACCTGTTCGGGCGGAGACTTCTCTAAACATCACCTCGCCACCAAAGTCTTCTGGCACAACTTCCTGTGCTACCAACTCCATCTTCACACGCTCTGGCTCAGCATCAGGCTTATCAATCTTATTGATAGCAACGACTAGAGGTACATTTGCCGCTTTAGCATGGTGAATAGCTTCAATCGTTTGTGGCATCACGCCATCATCAGCAGACACAACTAAAATCACAATATCAGTAGCTTTTGCACCACGCGCACGCATCGCAGTAAATGCCTCATGACCCGGGGTATCCAAGAACGTAACCATGCCACGTGGGGTTTCTACGTGGTAAGCACCAATATGCTGAGTGATACCGCCCGCCTCACCTGTCGCCACACGGCTACGGCGAATATAGTCAAGCAACGATGTTTTACCATGGTCAACGTGACCCATCACGGTGACAACTGGTGGACGAGTTTCCATGATCGCAGCAGCATGCTCAGCTTCTTCAATAAATGCATCTGGGTCATTTGGTGCAGCAGCTGCTGCTTTGTGACCCATTTCTTCCACGATAATAATCGCGGTTTCCTGATCTAATACTTGGTTAATGGTTACCATCATACCCATGCCCATCAGCGTTTTAATCACTTCACCTGACTTAACAGCCATCTTATGTGCCAACTCAGCTACTGTAATTGTTTCTGGCACCAAGACTTCGTACACAATCGCTTCAGTAGGTGCATTAAATGCATGCTGCTGATCATCATCTGATTGATGAGATCTATTTTTGCCCTTAGGCGCACGCCAGCCAGGTTTTCCAGCTGTAGTGTCACCGCGTGTTTTTAAGCCACGCTTTTTATTCTCAGCATCAGTCCACTCTTTGTTATTGCCTTTACCTTTTTTCGCTTCTTTTGTAGCAGGTTTAGCGACACCTTCTTTTGCAACTGGTTTGTGCAATGTACCTTCAGAGAGTTTTGCTGCTTTTAATTTTGCCGCCTCAGCATCCGCTAGTTTTTTAGCTTCCTCATCTAAACGACGTTGTGCAAGTTCTTGTTTTTTACGCAAGTCTTCAGCTTGCATCGCAGCTAGAGTCGCATGGCGCTTAGCCTCACGCTCGCGCAATGCAATTTCATCCGCACCTAATAAATCTTTACGGCTGATTGTTTGCTTAGCTGCTGGAGCTTCACCTGCGCCAATCTCAACAGCAACTGGCGCCACTACAACAGCAGGCTCTACGACTTCTGGTGTCACCGCAACGGCTTCCGGTAGTACCAACTCAACAACAGGCTCCTCCACGACAACTTCAGCAACTGGCACTTCAGGAATTTCAACTATAGGCGGAGTTTGCTCGGCAACCACTTCCACGACTTCTTGAACTGCATCAGCAACATCTTCTGCCTCGGCCGAACCAGCATCTTCCATACGCTCTAACACGCGTTTTTTGCGTACCTCCACTTGGATGGTACGCGCTTTACCCGTGTTATCAGTTTTTTTGATTTCAGAGCTAGATTTGCGTGTCAACGTAATTTTATTTTTAGGCGCTAGCGTGCCGTGCTCTTTACGCAAATGTTCAAGCAATGCAGTTTTATCACTCTCACTTAGCTGATCGTCAGCGTTCGATTTATGCACGCCAGCACTTTTCAGCTGCTCTAATAACAATGCTGTAGGTAGCTTTAATTCGCCTGCAAATTGTTCTACGGTTGTTTGTGCCATCTTGTTACTCCAGTGTTCTTTTCTAAGCTTTATTGCCTAGCGTTACTACTTCATTACTGCTGTTAATTCACTCTCAGGTTTAAATTCTAAACCCAGTTTATTTAAACTGCCTATTTAAACCAAGGTGCACGCGCGGTCATAATCAATGTTTTCGCACGCTCCATATCCATACGCGTCATCTCAACCAACTCATCAACTGCAAGTTCAGCTAGATCGTCCATGGTTGCAACGCCTTTAGATGCCAATAAATGAGCAGTTTCATCATCCATGCCTTCCATTGTCAACAAGTCTTCAGCGGCTTCATCAACTTTTTCTTCTTTAGCGATAGCCTCTGTCAACAACGCAGCACGCGCACGCTTACGCAACTCTTCAATCGTATCTTCATCAAAAGCATCGATTTCATTCATTTCTGCAAGTGGCACGTAAGCGATTTCTTCTAATGTGCTGAAGCCTTCTTGCACTAGAATTTCCGCAACTTCTTCATCGACATCAAGTTTTTCCATAAACAGATGACTAACGCTTGCGTGCTCGGTTTGCGTTTTCTTATTCGCTTCATCCACGGTTAAAATATTCAATGTCCAACCAGTCAACTCTGAAGCCAAGCGTACATTTTGACCATTGCGGCCAATAGCAAGTGCCAACTGCTCTTCATCAACCACTACGTCCATGCTGTGTGCATCTTCATCAACCACGATACTTGAAACTTCCGCTGGTGACATTGCATTAATTACAAACTGGGCGGGCTCGATGCTCCACAACACAATATCCACGCGCTCACCAGCCAACTCTCCAGTTACGGCTTGCACACGTGAACCGCGCATACCAACACAAGTACCAACTGGATCAATACGTTGATCGTTACTTTTCACTGCAATCTTAGAACGCAAACCCGGATCACGCGCCGCAGCACGAATTTCCAGCAACCCCTCTTCGATTTCCGGAACTTCTAACTCAAACAAGCGCACTAAAAAGTCGGGGATAATTCTGGACAAAATCAATTGTGGACCACGACCACCACGCTCAATGCGTGAAAGGTAAGCACGCACACGGTCACCCACACGCAAGTTCTCTTTTGGAATCATTTGCTCACGTGGCAATAAAGACTCAATACGCCCCACTTCAATAATCGCATTGCCTTTTTCCATACGCTTAATGACACCAGTCACTAACTTTTCATCCCGCGCCAAAAAGTCCTCTAGAATCTGATCGCGCTCAGCTTCACGCACTTTTTGCAAAATAACTTGTTTTGCAGCTTGAGCGCCAATACGACCAAACTCAATGCTTTCTAATGGCTCTTCGTAATAGTCGCCAATATTCAAACCTTTTGAACGCTCATCTTCCTCATCAATTTGATAAGCAGAATTCTCAAGCAAGTCATATTCAACATATTGCCAACGTCTAAATGTTTCATACTCACCAGTTTCACGATGAATAGCAACGCGAATATCTGCGTCGTCGTGATGTTTTTTCTTGGTGGCTGAGGCTAAAGCGAGCTCAAGTGCGGTAAAGATAACCTCTTTACTCACGTTTTTTTCATGCGCTAAGGCATCTACCAATAATAAAATTTCACGACTCATCATCTATCTCCGACTATAAATTGCAGGTTAATCTGTAAAAACTTGTTTTAAAACTCTGATGTTTAGAACACTGGGTTCAAGCGCGACTTATCAACATTAGTCAACGCAATATTATGAATCACACCATCACATTCCAGCATTAGCACACCATCTTCTAACCCACGTAAAATTCCTAAAAAATTCTTTTTTGTCTTTTCTTCGGTCACGCCTTTTGCATTGACAACCGATTCAACCACTGGCACTCGCAACTTAACTGTTGCACGCTCACCGATGAAACGCACGTAATCAGCTTCTTTTTTCAACACACGATCCATACCTGGAGATGAAACCTCCAAACGATCGTAATCAATTTCATGCTCTACAGCTAACAAATTACCTAATTGATTGCTCACCAGCACGCAATCATCAATATTCACACTATCTTTTACATCTACAGGGTTTTGCTTGTCAATAAACACGCGCAACACCTTACCACGGTTAGAAACTTCAAGATCAACCAACTCATAGCCGAGTTGACTCACAGATTTTTCTATCAATGTATGCAAATCTTGCATAGTGCCTACCCCTCTAAACTCAGCCACGTGCAAAACACGCACGCAACTCGCAGAAACAAAAAATGGGCACAAAGCCCATCGAAAATTATCGCGCTATTATACCAACGTATTCATCGAATTGAAATGAGAGACTAGAAATAGCCACTCATACAACACCGTTATTTGCACAATACAACGTCTAAAGCAAAAGGCCCTCACTAGGAGGGCCATTGCACGTCACCTTACGGCGACTAAATAAAAAGCTTGGCAGTGACCTACTTTCGCATGCAAAAAGCATACTATCATTGGCGCAGAATCGTTTCACGGCCCTGTTCGAGATGGGAAGGGGTGGGTCCAATTCGC
>MLJW01000233.1_pt1 | contig 41665 bp, 37 predicted proteins | sample 888231 | NCBI WGS metagenome assembly MLJW01 (sample SAMN05788063, study PRJNA343431) | mine drainage metagenome | isolation source: sample collected from the inflow into an acid mine drainage treatment plant... | place: Germany: Lusatia, lignite mining district
CCGGTTGTATCGTCCCTCGCCGGGCGGCGGCATCCGCCGCCTTGGCCGCTCGCTCAATGCTCGCTGGATACCGGCCAACGAGTCACTTCAATGGTTGGCCGGTATCACTTCAATGGTTGGCCGGTATGATTCCTGTGCAAGCGGTCTCTCAGAAATTGATGTTGCTGAGAATGGAGACCGAAACATCCACGGTCTTCACCCCGGGCACCGCCGCCGCGATCTCCTGCACCTCCTGGCGCTCCAGGTCGCTGTCGACGCCGCCGGTGATATAGGCGGCATCGCCCACCACCTGCACATAGAGGGGATTGACCCTTAAGGCCGGATGGCTGTCCAAAGCCGCCCGCACCTTGGCGGCCAGGGCATCGTCGGCGGCGCAGCCTTGCGGGCCGCAGGGCGGGCGCAGGCCGCAGGCGGCCAGCAGCAGGGGCAGCAGGGCGGCGGCCAGCAGGCGGCGCGGCGGCGGGGAAACGGTCATGAAAAATCCTGTGCGGAGAAAACCGGCGGGAGTTTATCAGACTTTTTCCGCCGCCGGCGCCACATCCTGAAGGCCCGCCGGCAGGGTGAAGCGGAACCGGCAGCCCGGCGCCGCGGAGGGCGAGGTTTCCAGCCAGATGCGCCCCCCATGGTGATGGACGATCTTGCGGCACACCGCCAGACCGATGCCGGTCCCCTCGTATTCATCGCGGGCATGCAGGCGCTGGAAGATGCCGAACACCCGCTCGGCGTAATCGGCGGCGATGCCGATGCCGTTGTCCCGCACCTCGAAATACCACTGGCCGTCGGCCTCCCAGGCCGAAACCGCAATCTCGGGCCGACGGTCTGGGGCGCGGTATTTGATGGCGTTGCCCAGCAGATTCTGCAGCAGCCGCACCAGCTCCGAACGGCTGCCCATCACGGCAGGCAGATCCTTTTCCACCTGCACGCGGGCCCCGGCCAGATCGATCACCGCGTCCAGATTGAGCAGGGCCTCGCGCAGCACCTCATCCATGGCAACCGGCTCGAACGGCTGCGATACCCGGCCGATACGGGAATAATCCAGCAGGTCCAGGATCAGTTTGTCCATGCGCCGGGCGCCGTCCTTGGCGAAGGCGATGAACTCCATGGCCTCGGCATCCAGCCGTTCGCCATAGCGGCGGGCCAGCAGCGAGACGTAGGAGCTGACCATGCGCAAGGGCTCGCGCAGATCGTGCGACACCACATAGGCGAACTGCTCCAGCTCGGCGTTGGAGCGTTCCAGCTCCAACACCACCTGCCGCTGGCGGTCGGCCTGGCGCTTTTGTTCGGTGATGTCGGATTTCACCCCGACATAGCTGATGATCTCGCCCTGATCGTTGCGTACCGGCGAAATGGACACCGCTTCCCAGTAAAGCTCGCCGTTTTTGCGCCGGTTGCACAGCTCGCCGGTCCAGACGGCGCCGCCGGAAATGGTGCGCCACAGCTCGCCATAAACGGCATCGGCCACCAGGCCCGATTTCAAAATCCGCGGGCTTTGCCCCATCACCTCGCCGGCCTCGTAGCCCGAGACGCGGCAGAACCAGGGATTGACGTATTGAATGGCGCCCGACACATCGGTGATCAAAATGGCCGCCGGGCTCTGCTCCACGGCGGTGAACAGCCGCAGCAGCTCGGCCTCGGCCTTTTTCTGCTCGGTGATGTCGGTGGCGAGGCGCAGGAAGCCGCCATCGGCCAGCCTGGCATGGCTGAAGAGGTAGCTGCGGCCATCCGCCGTATGCTGCACCCACGACGGTTTGTTAAGCGCCGTCAGCTGCTCCACCGGCTCCTTCAGGAAGGCCGAACGGTCCAACTCGCGCACCAGATCATCGAACAGGGCGCCGGGCCGCATGTGCCCGGCCAGCGGCGGAAAGAAGGTCAGGCATTGGCGGTTGCACAGCACCAGCCGGCGGTCGTGGTCATAAAGGGCCAGGGCGCCCTGCATGGTTTCGACGGCGTCGGTCAGATGGCGGGTGGCCGCCTGCGCCGCGGCGCGGGCCCGGCCCTGCTGCAGCATGCTGGCGCCCAGCGCCGCCAGCAGGGCGATGCAAAACAGGGTCAGACTGGTGCCCACCCACATGATGCGGGTTTCGGTGCGCTCGTGCCGGGCGGCGAACAGGCGCCGCCACTGCTCCAGCCGCGGGCCGCTGCCGCTCTGGTCGTAGGCCTGCATCAGCCGTTCCAGCTCGGCGCGCTGCCGGGCATAAACCCGCACCTGCCCGGTCAGGGCCGCCACCTCGCTCCCGGCCGCGCCGGTCTGCACCGCCTCCAGCAACGCCAGCAGGCGGACCCCGGCCGGCGCCGCGCCGGTGATATGGTACACCAGCATCTGCGAGGCCAGGGCGCTCAGCCGCCGCGCCATGCCGGGCGGCGGATGATCGCGGGCGATGATCCGCTCCACCGCGAAGGGAACATAGGCGATCTGATTGCGCAAAACGGCGCAGGTGCTTTTCAGCGCCTCCATCAGCCCCATCTTGACGGTCAGGACATCCCCGTAGGCCTGGGCCGCCCGCTCCAGCCCGGCATCGCCCACGGCGCGCAGCGGCTCTTGCAGGCCGCGCCGCGCCGCTTCCAGGCGGTGGGTGGTGCGCACCACGCCGTCATACTCCTGCATCTGCAGCGAGGACACCCGCAGCATGTCGGCATCGAGGCCGGTTTCGGCATCGGCCAGCCGGGTCATGGCCATGTCCAGCCCATGTTCCCGTTCCAACTGGCCGCGCAGGCGGCTTAAGGCCAGGCCGTTGGCCCCCGCCCCCACGCCCAGAACCAGCAGCACCACCGCCGCCACATGTCTGCCGTTCATTTGCCCTCCGCCGCCGACATGTCGCCCACCAGGCTGCCCAGGAAGTCCACGATCAGATGAATATCCCCGTCGGGAATCGTCTGCCCCAACTGATAACGCCCCATGAGACGGATGGCCTCCTCCAGACTGGCAACGCTGCCGTCGTGGAAATAGGGGCCGTTGACCACCGCCAGACGCAGGCTGGGCACCTTGAACACATAGCGGTCGCGCTCCAGCCCGGTCACGGTGTAGCGGCCCAGATCCGCCTTGCCGATCCGGGTCCTATGCTGCCAGTAATCGCCCAGAATGCCAAACTTCTGATACATGTTGCCGCCCACATTCGCTCCCTGATGGCACGAGGCGCAGCCGTAGGACTTGAACAGGGCGTAGCCTTTGCGCTCGTCGGCGCTCAAGGCGTTGCCGTCGCCGCCGAGATAGGCGTCGAAACGGGAACCGACGGTGATCAGGCTGCGTTCGAAGCTGGCGATGGCATCGGCCACGGCGGCCTGATCGGGGCCATGCCCGTAAAGCCGGCGGAAGGCGGCGTCATAAACCGGATCGCGGCCCAGGCGGCGCAGCAGCCCCGGCCACTGCGCCCCCATTTCCACCGGATTGGTCACCGGCCCCGCCACCTGATCCTCCAGGGTGGCGGCCCGCCCATCCCAGAACTGCGCCACATTGAGGGCGGCGTTGAACACGGTGGGCGCCCGCAGCGCGCCCTGCCTGCCGTGAATGCCGATGGAATGGGGGCGGTGATCGCTGCCGCCGTTGCTCAGATCGTGGCAGGACAGGCAGGCGATGGTGCCGTCGGCGGACAGAATGGGATCGGAAAACAGCCGCCGCCCCAGCGCCACCTTGCCGGGATCGAGCCCGGCGATGGCCACAAGGGGCCGTAGCGGCTCGCCGCTGGAGGCCGCCCGGGCCGGCCCCGCCGCCGGCAGCAGCGCCAGCCCGCACAGCAACGCATAGATAAAATATCCGCGGATCATGCCCGGCCTCCCGCGCTGTATCCCGCATCCCCACCCTTACATTTTAATACCAATGGGATAGAAGGGCAATTGTTGCAATTGATACGGGGCACCCGTTGCAGTGACGGGTTGGCCGGCATCAGCCCCCGGGAGGTGTTCCCTGAAGGCCGCCCCCCCTGCGAGATCCAGCCGCCGCAAAGCTTGTTTGGCGGGCGGCGGGCCAGTATGGTGTGCGGTCGCGTTTCTTAAGGTCTCTCGGGTGGAGTGTTCCTTGACCTATCACAGCACGCGGGGCCAGGCCCCGGTTCTTGCCTTCGATGACGTTCTGCTGGCCGGGCTGGCCCGGGACGGCGGCCTTTACCTGCCGCAAACCTGGCCGCGGTTCTCCAAGGACGACATGGCCGCCATGGCCGGGCTTTCCTATGCCGAGCTGGCGGCGCGGGTGATGCTGCCCTTCCTGGACGGCACCCTGCGCGAAGACGATTTCACCGCCCTGGTGGCCGAAACCTATGCCGGTTTCGAGCATGCCGCCGTGGCGCCCCTGAAGCAGCTGGGCCGCAACGACTGGCTGCTGGAACTGTTCCACGGCCCCACCCTGGCCTTCAAGGACTATGCCCTGCAGCTTCTGGGCCGCCTGTTCGACCATGTGCTGACCCGCAAGGGGCAGCGCGTCACCATCGTCGGCGCCACCTCGGGCGATACCGGCTCGGCGGCCATCGAGGCCTGCCGCGACCGCGAGGCGGTGGACATCATCATCCTGCATCCGCATGGCCGGGTGTCGGAGGTGCAGCGCCGCCAGATGACCACCGTGGCCTCGGCCAACGTGCACAACATCGCCCTCGACGGCACCTTCGACGATTGCCAGGACATGGTGAAGGCCATGTTCAACGATCAGGCCTTCCGCGACGCGCTGCGGCTTTCGGCGGTCAATTCCATCAACTGGGCCCGCATCATGGCCCAGATCGTCTATTACTTCGCCGCCGGCACCGCGCTGGGGGCGCCGCAGCGCCCGCTCTCCTTCGCCGTGCCCACCGGCAATTTCGGCAATGTCTACGCCGCCTTCGCCGCCCGGCGCATGGGCCTGCCCATCGCGCAGCTGGTGGTGGGCTCCAACGCCAACGATATCCTCACCCGCTTTTTCGAAAGCGGCACCATGCGCATGGACGGGGTGCGCCCCACCCTGTCGCCCAGCATGGATATTCAGGTTTCCTCCAATTTCGAGCGCTACCTGTTCGACATGCTGAACGAGGACGGCGCCCGCGTGCGCGCCGTCATGGAGGCCTTCCGCGCCCAGGGCCGCTACGAGGTGGAGCCGGCGGTGATGCAAGACATCGCCACCCTGTTCTCGGGCCATCGCCTGGACGACGAGGCCACCCGCCAGTGCATCCGCCGCCTGCACCAGGAAACCGGCGAACTGCTGGATCCGCATTCGGCCATCGGCGTCGCCGCCGGGCGGGCCTGCCGCCGCGATGCCGCCATCCCCATGGTGGCCCTGGCCACCGCCCACCCCGCCAAGTTCCCCGCCGCCGTGGAAGCGGCCACCGGGGTGCGCCCGGCCCTGCCGCCGCGCCTGGCCGACCTGTTCGAGCGCCCGGAACGCTACGATGTTCTGCCCAACGATCTGGAGGCGGTGAAGGCCTATGTGCGCCGCGCCGCGCGGGTGACGGCATGAGCGCCGAAAACTTCCGCCTGACCACCCTGGACAACGGCCTCATCGTTGCCACCGATGCCATGGCCACGGTGGAAACCACCTCGGTGGGGGTGTGGGTCAATGCCGGCACCCGCCACGAAACCGCCGAGATCAACGGCATCTCGCACATGCTGGAGCATATGGCCTTCAAGGGCACGCGCCGGCGCTCGGCCCAGTCCATCGCCGAGGAGATCGAGGCGGTGGGCGGCCATCTGAACGCCTATACCTCGCGCGAGCATACCGCGTATTACGCCAAGGTGCTGAAGGAGGACCGCGCCCTGGCGCTGGACATCATCGCCGATATTCTGCAGCACTCCACCCTCGATGCCGGCGAACTGGCCCGCGAGCAGGCGGTGGTGGTGCAGGAGATCAGCCAGGCCATCGACACCCCCGACGACATCATCTTCGATCATTTCCAGGCCACCGCCTATCCCGATCAGGCGGTGGGGCGGCCGGTGCTGGGCACCGCCGACCTGGTGCGCGGCTTCACCCGCGAGACCCTGGCCCATTACATGAGCGCCCATTACGGCCCGCGCCGCATGGTGCTGACCGCCGCCGGCAATCTCGACCACGACGCCCTGGTGGACGAGGCCCGCGCCCTGTTCACCGCCCTGCCCGCCGACCGGCCGCCGCCGCACGATCCGGCCCGCTATGCCGGCGGCGACTACCGCGAGGAACGCGATCTGGAGCAGGTGCATCTGGTGCTGGGCTTCGAGGGCGTGCCCTACGACGATCCCGACTTCTACGCCGCCTCGGTGCTCTCCACCCTGCTGGGCGGCGGCATGTCGTCGCGCCTGTTCCAGGAGGTGCGGGAAAAACGCGGCCTGGTCTACGGCATCTACTCCTTCCTGACCTCGTTCAACGACGGCGGCCTGTTCTCCATCTATGCCGGCACCGGCGAGGACGAGGCCGCCGAGGTGCTGCCGGTGGTCTGCGACGAGGTGATGAAGGTGACGCAGAGCGTCACCGCCGACGAGGTGCAGCGCGCCCGCGCCCAGCTGAAGGCCAGCATTCTCATGGCCCTGGAAAGCAGCGGCTCGCGCTGCGAACAGCTGGCCCGGCAGATGCTGGCCTTCGGGCGGCCGCTGACCACCGCCGAGGTGGTGGGCCATATCGAGGCGGTGGACGAGGCGGCGGTGCTGAAGGTGGCGCGCCGGCTGTTCACCGGCAAGAGCGCCCCCACCTTCGCCGCCATCGGCCCCCTGGGCGGCGTCGAGGACTATGCCCGCCTGACCGCCCGCCTGGGCTGAAGGAGGGGGCGCTTGAAATAGCGCCCCCTCTTCCCATCTGCCACACAGGGCCGGCCCCGGAAGACAGGGATGGGGCGCCGGCACTGGAACCCGTGCGGAGGGCAAGATGGGAATGCTTCGAAACTGGACGGGAGCGGCGCTGACGTTGCTCTGTCTGTCCATCGCCGGCCAGACCGCCGCCAATGGGGCCGGACACGACATGAACGGCGCCGCCGGAGTGCATGGCCGCGCCGATGTCAGCTTCACCCTGCGCACCGGCATCGCCGAGGGTAAAATGGCCTTTATCGGCCGGGGCGGCACCATTGACGGCAAGGTCAACCCCACACTGGACGTGCATGAGGGCGATCGGGTTCAGATCAACCTGATCAACGGCGAAGGGGCCGAACACGATATCGTCGTCCCCGATTTCCACGCCGCCTCCCAGCATGTGGTGGGGAAAGGCGCCAGCAGCAGTATCGTGTTCACCGCCGGCAGCCCCGGCAGCGCGGTCTACTTCTGCAGCATCCCCGGTCACCGCGAAGCCGGCATGGAAGGACGGATTTCCATCGCGGTCGCACCGCCTGCGGCGAAAGGTGAAACCGGAGTCAGCATCGACCGCGATCCCGCCGATCTGCCGCCGCCGGTGGGAGATCGCGCCGCCACCACCGTGAGGATCAACCTTGAAGCCGTAGAACGGGTCGGGCGCCTGGACGAGCACACCACCTACACCTATTGGACCTTCAACGGCAAGGTGCCCGGCCCCTTCTTGCGGGTCCGCGTCGGCGACACCATCGAACTGCATCTGAAAAACGACAAATCCAGCGTCATGCAGCATTCCATCGATCTGCATGCCGTTAACGGCACCGGTGGCGGCGCCGCCTTCTCCGCCGTCGATCCGGGCCAGGAACGGGGCTTCGCCTTCAAAGCCCTGACTCCCGGACTCTTCGTTTATCACTGCGCAACCCCCATGGTCGCCAACCACATTTCCAACGGCATGTATGGCCTGATCCTGGTGGAACCCGCCGGCGGTCTGCCCAAGGTCGATCACGAGTTCTACGTCATGCAGGGCGAACTCTACACCACCGCGCCCTTCGGCACGCCCGGCGCACAGGAATTCGATCTGGACAAGCTGATGGCCGAGCGGCCGGATTATTTCCTCTTCAACGGCGCGGTGGGCGCCCTCAGCCAGGATCACCCGCTGCACAGCAAGGTGGGCGACAGCGTCCGCATCTTCTTTGGCGTGGGCGGCCCCAATTTCACCTCGTCGTTCCACATTATCGGCCAGATTTTTGACCGCGCCTACGAGGATGGCGCCATCACCTCGACGCCGCTGACAGGGGTGCAAACCATCTCGGTGCCGCCGGGAAGCGCCACCATGGTGGAGTTCACCACCAAGGTTCCCGGCAAGTTCACGATCGTGGACCATGCCCTGTCGCGGCTGGAAAAGGGATTGGCCGGTTCGCTGCTGGTCAGCGGCCCGGCGCAGCCCGCCCTGTTCCGCGCCCTGCCGGACGAGGACGGCGGCAAGGAACGCTGAACGCCGGCGGCTGTTGCCCGAAATCACACCGGCAAACGGGAGGCGGGGTCCGCCTCCCGCGCCGGCGGGGCCGACAGGGCGGGATCGAGGAAGCGCAGGCAGCACACCCTGAGGAACGAGGCGAAATTGGGAATATCGCCCCGGTAGGCGATCACCTCGTCGTAGAGCCTGGCAATCAGCTGCGGCAGGCTCATGCCGTCACGCGCGGCGATGCGCTCCAACACCTCCCAGAACAGGGTTTCCAGGCGCAGGCTGGTCACCACGCCGTGGATGCGCAGCGACCGCGAATGATAGTCGTAAAGCCGCGGCTCGGCCTTGACGAAAATCTCGCACATGGCGTCACCCTCCCGCCCACCGTGAATGAGGATGGAAATCCTATCATACCAACCGGCCAATGAATTGCCCGGTTGTATCGTCCCTCGCCGGGCGGCGGCATCCGCCGCCTTGGCCGCTCGCTCAATGCTCGCTGGAGACCGGCCAACGAGTCACGTCAATGGTTGGCCGGTATCACGGATCGATGCGCGTCCCCAGCACCTTCAGGAACTGCGCCATCCAGGCCGGATGCGCCGGCCAGGCCGGGGCGGTGACCAGAACGCCGTCGGTCACGGCGCCGTCCATGGGCAGATCGGCATAGGTGGCGCCCGCCTGCTCCACCTCGGGACGGCAGGCGGGATAGGCCGATACCCGGCGCCCCTGGATGATGCCGGCGGCGGCCAGAAGCTGGGCGCCGTGGCAGATGGCGGCGATGGGCTTGCCGGCCCCGGCGAAGCCCTGCAGCAAAGAGATCACCCGGGCATCGAGGCGCAAATATTCCGGCGCCCGGCCGCCGGCGATGACCAGACCGTCGTAGGCGGCGGCGCTGACCTGATCGAAATCGGCGTTCAGGGTGAAATTGTGCCCGCGCTTTTCGCTATAGGTTTGCTGACCCTCGAAATCATGAATGGCGGTGGCGATCTGCTCGCCGGCTTTTTTGCCGGGGCAGACGGCATGCACCTGATGCCCCACCGCCAGCAGGATCTGGAAGGGCACCATGGTTTCGTAATCCTCGGCGAAATCGCCGGTGAGCAGCAGCAGTTTTTTGGCGGCCATGACGGACGTCTCCCATCTTGTGTTGATCTGGGAGCCATGATTCCACAGCCGGGCGGGTCCGGGGTAACAGGCCGCTACTACAGCGGCGTTGTTTCAGCTCGGCGCCAGCGGGAAGCGCCGCAGGATATGCCGCTCCAGCTGATCGCGCACCTGGCGGTAGACATCCAGCCGCTGATCGCGCGTGCCCTCCACCAGCGAGGGATCGAGGGTGTTCCAGAACTCCACCTCGCAGGCCATGGCCCGGGTCATTTCCACGGCATGGTGCTGCGCCTCGGGCGACAGCGAGATGACCAGATCGAAGGAGCTGTCCTCCAGCTCGTCGAAGGAGCGGGGACGGTGTCCCGCCAGATCGATGCCGATCTCGTCCATGACCACGGCGGCCAGGGGATCGGGCTCGCCCTTGTGCACGCCCACCGATTCCACCCACACCTGACGGCCGTGGAAATGACGCATCAGCGCCGCCGCCATCGGCGAACGGATGGCGTTCATGGTGCAGGCGAACAGCACCGCCGAGGGCCGCTCGATCATGAAGCCCCCGCGCCGGCCGGCAGCCGCATCATCAGCCCCGGATATGCAGGATGCAGACCAGCGTGAACAGGCGGCGGGCGGTTTCGAAATCCACCTCCACCTTGCCCGCCAGCCGCTCGCGCAGAAGCTCCGAGCCTTCGTTGTGCAGGCCGCGCCGCCCCATGTCGATGGCTTCGATCTGCGACGGCGTCGATTTCTTGATGGCGCTGAAGTAGCTTTCGCAGATCAGAAAATAGTCGCGCACGATGGTGCGGAACGGCGTCAGCGGCAGCACCACCTCGGTCAGGGTGCGGCTGTCGTCCCCGGTGCGGATATCCAGCACCAGCCGGTTGTCGGCCAGGCGGATATGCAGGGCGTAGGGCCCTTCCAAGTCGCCCTCGGGGCGGAAGAAATTCTCCTCCAGCAGGTCATAGAGGGCGATGGCGCGCTCGTGCTCCACCTCGGGCTTGCGCCGGACCAGCGTTTTCTCGTCCAGTTCGATCTGGCACAAGCGCTGCGCGCGGTGCGGATCGCCGTTCACTTCGCCTCCAGCCGCAGGGCCACCGACAGGGCGTGCGCCCCCAGCCCTTCCGAGGTGGCCAGGGCCACCGCCGCCGGGCCGATGCGGCCCAGGGCGGCCGGATCGCAGCCCAGCAGGGTGGTGCGCTTCATGAAATCCAGCACGCCGAGGCCCGAGGAGAAGCGGGCCGAGCGGGCGGTGGGCAGCACATGGTTGGGGCCGCCCACATAGTCGCCCACCGCTTCCGGGGTATGGCGGCCCAGGAAGATGGCGCCGGCATGGCGGATGCGGTCCGCCAGGGCCTCGGGCGCGGCCACCGCCAGCTCCAGATGCTCGGGCGCCACCCGGTCCACCAGCGCCGCCGCCTGGTCCAGGCGCTCCACCAGAATAACCGCGCCGTGCGCCTGCCAGCTTTCCCGGGCGATGGCGGCCCGCGGCAGGGTGGCGAGATGGGCCTCCACCGCCTGCTCCACCCGGGCGGCGAAGGCGGCATCGTCGGTGATGAGGATCGACTGGGCGGCGGTATCGTGCTCGGCCTGGCTTAAAAGATCGGCGGCGATCCAGGCCGGATCGTTGAGGCCGTCGGCCACCACCAGGATTTCCGAGGGGCCGGCGATCATATCGATGCCCACGGTGCCGAACACCTGGCGCTTGGCCGCCGCCACATAGGCGTTGCCCGGCCCGACGATCTTGTCCACCGGGTGGATGGTTTCGGTGCCGTAGGCCAGCGCCGCCACCGCCTGGGCGCCGCCGACGCGGTAGATCTCGTCCACCCCGGCGATGCGGGCGGCGGCCAGCACCAGGGGATTGAGGCGGCCATCGGGGGTGGGCACCACCATCACCAGGCGCTCCACCCCGGCCACCTTGGCGGGGATGGCGTTCATCAGCACCGACGAGGGATAGGAGGCGGTGCCGCCCGGCACGTAAAGACCGGCGGCGGTGATCGGGGTCCAGCGGTAGCCCAGCCGCACCCCGGCCTGATCGGTGTAAGAGAGCCCTTCCGGCTTTTGGCGGCCATGGAAATCGGCGATGCGCTCGGCGGCCAGATGCAGGGCCGCCAGGGTTTCGGCCGGGCATTGGGCGATGGCGGCCTCCACCTCGGCGGCGGGAATGGCCAGCTGGGCCACGCCGAGGCTCATGCGGTCGAAGCGGTTGGTATAGTCCACCAGGGCCTGATCGCCGCCGCTGCGCACCGCCTCCAGGATGGCCGCCACCGCCTGATTGACGTCGGCGGCGGTTTCGCGCTTGTCGTCCAGCAGGGCGGCGAAGGCGGCCTCGAAGCCCGCCTGGCCGAAAATCAGATTACGCGGCATCGCTGATGGCTCCCCGGAAACGTTCGATCCAGCCCGACAGTTCCTCGGGCCGGGTTTTCAGCGCGGCGCGGTTGACCACCAGCCGCGAGCTGATATCGGCGATATGCTCGATCTCCACCAGGCCGTTGGCCTTCAGGGTGGAGCCGGTGGACACCAGATCGACGATGCGGCGGCACAGCCCCAGGCTGGGGGCCAGCTCCATGGCGCCGTTCAGCTTGATGCATTCGGCCTGCACGCCGCGCTGGGCGAAATGCCGGGTGGTGATGTTGGGGTATTTGGTGGCGACGCGGATATGGCTCCAGCGCACCGGATCGTCGTTGCCGGCCAGATCCACCGGCTCGGCCACGGCGATGCGGCATTTGCCGATGCCGAGATCGAGGGGGGCGTAAAGCTCGGGATAATCGAACTCCATCAGCACGTCGTTGCCGGCGATGCCGATCTGCGCCGCCCCGAAGGCCACGAAGGTGGCCACATCGAAGGCGCGCACGCGGATGATGTCGATATGCGGATGATTGGTGTGGAAGCGCAGCGCCCGCGATTTGGGATTGTCGAAATCGGCTTCCGGCTCGATCCCGGCGGCGCGCACCACCGGCATGGCTTCGTCCAGAATGCGCCCTTTCGGCAGGGCCAGCACCAACGTGTCCAAAGAAGTCACTCTCACATCATCCACAGGCGACGGCCGGACCGCGAAACGGCCCGGCCTTGGGGGGCAATCGCCTTATTTACAGGGTTTTCGCACCGCATCGCAAGCTGCGCGCATGGCATGAAGGTGGTTGCGCCGCCCGGTTTTTGCAAATATCACTGCCGCATCATGTCCAACGCCCCGCGCCGACGCTATCCGTTGTCCACCCTGTCCGGCCTGGGGCTGGTGGGGCTGACCCTGGCGGCGGCCCTGCCGGTGTGGCCCTGGCACGCCGCCATGGCCGGGGTTATTTTCGCCGCCTCCTATGCCGCCCTGGCGGCGGGGCGCATTCCCGGCCTGGCCATCGATCGCGCCGGCATCGCCCTGGTGGGGGCCTGCCTGATGATCGCCTCCGGGGCCCTCGACCTGCGGCAGGCCTATCAGGCCCTTGATCTCGATACCCTGACCCTGCTGCTGGGGGTGATGATCGTAACCGCCAATCTGCGGCTGTCGGGGCTGTTCAACGGCCTGGCCCGCGCCCTGGAACCCCGCATCCGGGCGCCGCTGACGCTGCTGGCCGGCATCATGCTGGTGGCGGGGCTGGCCTCGGCCTTCCTGGTCAACGACACCCTGTGCCTGGTGATGGCGCCGCTGGTGGCCGATCTGGCCAAACGCCTGAAGCGCCGCCCCCTGCCCTATCTGCTGGCCCTGGCCATGGCCGCCAATATCGGCTCGGTCGCCACCCTGACCGGCAACCCCCAGAACATGCTGATCGGTTCCGCCAGCCGGATCCCCTACAGCGCCTTCGCCGCCGCCCTGGCCCCGGTGGCGCTGCTGGGGCTGCTGGCGGCCGGGCTGGTGATCGTTCTGGGGCACCGCCGCGACTTCACCGCCGCCGCCGCTCCCGCCCCTGCCGCCGCGCCGCGCCCGCCGCTGCGCCAGAACCGCGCCCTGGCCCTGCGCGCCCTGGCCGCCGCCCTGGCCATGGTGGCGCTGTTTTTCGCCGGGGTGGCCCCGGCCAAGGCCGCCATTCTCACCGGCGGCCTGCTGCTGCTGACCCGGCGCCTGAAAAGCCACCGCGTTTACCGCGAGATCGACTGGAGCCTGCTGCTGATGTTCGCCGGCCTGTTCATCCTGACCGCCGGGGCCGAGCGGGCCCTGCTCACCCCGGCGCTGCTGGCCCGCGTTCAGGGCCTGGGGCTGGAGCGCGCCCTGCCGCTGACCCTGGTGACGGCGCTGCTTTCCACCCTGGTCAGCAACGTGCCGGCCATCCTGCTCCTGAAACCCTTTCTGGCGCCGCTGGCCGATGCCCGCCACGCCTGGCTGGTGGCGGCCATGGCCTCGACCCTGGCCGGCAACGCCATCCTGCCGGGCTCGGTGGCCAATCTCATCGTCGCCCAGGCCGCCGGCCGCGCCGGCATCCGCATCGGCTTTTGGGAGCATGCCCGCATCGGCCTGCCGGTCACCGTCCTGACCCTGGCCATCGGGGTGTTCTGGCTGGCTTAAGCGCCCCGCAGCAGCGCGATGGCGATGGCGGCGGTGATCAGCCCCACCATGGCATCGACGCCGCGCCACACCGCCGGGCGGTTGAGGGCCGGGGCCAGGGCGGCGGTGAACAGGGCCAGACCGAAGAAGAAACCGGCGGAAAACACCTGCGCCCCCAGCCCGAACAGCAGGGCCAGGCCGCCGTGATAGCGGCTGGACACCGAGCCCACGATCACCAGGGTATCGATCAGGGCGCCGGGGTTGAGCAGGCTGACCGCCAGGGCCGTGGCCAGAAGCCTGCCGCCGCCCTCGGGCGCCTGCGCCCCGGCCAGGCTGTGCCCGCCCCGCCAGGCATCGCGGAAGGCGCGGGCGGAAAACCACAGCAGAAAGACGCCGCCGCCATAGGCCGCCAGGCGGCGCAGCGGCGCCGAGGCCGCCACCAGCCGCCCCACCCCGGCCACGCCAAGGCCCACCAGCACCAGATCGCACAGGGTAAAGACCGCGGCCAGCCGCAAAGGCCGGTCGCGGCGCAGGCCGTGCCGGATCAGCATGGCGTTTTGCGGCCCCACCGCGAAGATGAGCGACCCCATCAGCAGCCAGCCGTTGAGGAAGGCGGAAACAGCAGCGGTCATGGCGGTGGCGGCAATCCCGGAAAAATTTGGTGGGCCCGGAGGGACTCGAACCCCCAACCAGACCGTTATGAGCGGTCAGCTCTAACCATTGAGCTACAGGCCCACCGTCCGCGCCGCCAGGGCGGCGGGAAAGGGCGGAGTTTCCCGTTTGATCGGCTCCCGGTCAACCCGAAAAAACATACCCTCAAGGCAATCGGGTGTCCCCGATTGCCTGATATTATACCGGCCAACCATTGAAGTGACTCGTTGGCCGGTATCCAGCGAGCATTGAGCGAGCGGCCAAGGCGGCGGATGCCGCCGCCCGGCGAGGGACGATACAACCGGGCAATTCATTGGGCGGTTGGTATTATATGCCCCTCAGGCGCCGGGCGTCGCCGTTCCGGCGCCTTGGCTATCCTCCGCTTGTGGGCTTTGCCCATCCGCCGCGATGCGGCGGACCGCCCTTCGGGCGTCGGCTGCCAAGGCAGCTCCCCTCCTCCGCCTGCGCTCCGTCGTCGCTACGGGGGCCTCAGTGGCCCAACGCGTTACCGTTATGCCGGGACAAAGTACCGTGCGCGCGTTCAGACATTGCCTAAAAACATACCCGCTTTGCGCGCGCCGTCGGCGCCTATCACATTGGTCCTCTTGTGCGGAAAGGCGTGATGTGCTTAATCGGTAGGCTTCAATCACTCTCGGCAGGCCCGCCCCCTTCGCGGCGGGCCGCTTCGCACGAAGGAAGTCACCCACATGTCCCACAGCACCCTGCGCGCCGCCGCGTTCGCCGTTCTGATGACGGTTGCCGCCGCCGCCCCCGCCTTGGCCGCCGATGACGCCAAGGACCCGGTGGTCGCCACGGTCAACGGCGTCGACATCCACAAGTCCGCGGTTGTCGATTTCTACAAGAACTCCCAGTTCGCCCAGGTGCCGCTGGATGCGGTCTATCCCCAGGTGCTGGACGTGGTGGTGACCGGCCAGCTGCTGCTGGAGCAGGCCGAGAAGCAGAAGCTGGAAAACGATCCCGATGTGCTGAAAGAGGTCGAGCAGGCCAAGCAGAACATCATGAAGCAGGTGTGGCTGACCCATGAGATCGCCCCCACCCTGACCGATACCGCTCTGAAGGCCCGTTACGACGCCCTGATCAAGAGCACGCCGTCGCGCGAAGAGGTGCATGCCCGCCACATTCTGGTCAAGACCAAGGCCGAGGCCGAAAAGGTGCTGGCCGACCTCAAGAAGGGCGTGAAGTTCGAAGACGAGGCCAAGGCCAAGACCCAGGACCCCTCGGGCAAGGACAACGGCGGCGATCTCGGCTTCTTCACCAAGGATGAGATGGTGCCGGAATTCGCCGATGCCGCCTTCAAGCTGAAGCCCGGCCAGGTGAGCAAGACCCCGATCAAGACCCAGTTCGGCTACCACATCATCAAGGTCGAGGAACGCCGCATGGCGCCGCCCCCCAGCTTCGAACAGCTGAAGCCCACCCTGATCGCCGAGCTGAAGCAGCAGAACGCCCGCAAGCTGATCCAGGATCTGCGCAAGTCGGCCGAGATCAAGAAGTTCAACATCGACGGCACGCCGATGGTTGAAAAGGCCCCGGCCGCCAAGCCGTAACCCACCCCGCAGTAACGGATATCCGACCATGACCACCGCGATCTCCCCCCTTGCCCCCACCAGCATCCCCGCCCTGCAGCCGCTGGCGGGCGTGCGCCTGGCCGCCCATGCCTGCGGGCTGCGCTACCAGGGCCGCACCGATCTGATGGTGGCGGAACTGGCGCCCGGCACCACCGTGGCCGGGGTTTACACCCGGTCGCTGACCGCCTCGGCCCCGGTTCTGTGGTGCCGCAAGGCCCAGAAGGGGGGCAGCGCGCGGCTGGTCGTGGTCAATTCCGGCAATGCCAACGCCTTTACCGGCGGCGGCGGCGAGGCCTCGGTGCGCCGCACCGTGGAGGCCTGCGCCGGCAAGCTGGGCTGCCGCCCCGAGGAGGTGTTCATCGCCTCCACCGGCACCATCGGCGTGCCGCTGGACGACTCCAAGATCACCGATGCCATCGATGCCGTGCTGGCCAAGCTGTCGCCCGACGCCTGGGACGAGGCGGCGCGGGCCATCATGACCACCGACACCTATCCGAAACTGGTCAGCCGCACCGCCAAAATCGGCGGTGTCGAGGTGCGCCTCAACGGCTTTTGCAAGGGCGCCGGCATGATCGCCCCCGACATGGCCACCATGCTGGCCTATGTCTTCACCGACGCCTCGCTGCCGGCCGAGGTGCTGCAGGATCTGCTGAGCAAGGGCGCCGACGCGTCGTTCAACTGCATCACCGTGGATTCCGATACCTCCACCAGCGACACCCTGATGCTGTTCGCCACCCAGGCCGTGCGGCATCCGCGCATCAAGTCGGCCAAGGATGCCGCCCTCAAGGGCTTCCGCAAGGCTCTGGACTCGCTGTTGCTGGAGATGGCCCAGCTGGTGGTGAAGGACGGCGAGGGCGCCTCGAAATTCGTGGAAATCCGCGTTGCGGGCGCCGCCGGCAAGCGGGCCGCCCGCACCATCGGCATGGCCATCGCCAATTCGCCCCTGGTCAAGACCGCCATCTCCGGCGAAGACGCCAACTGGGGCCGCGTGGTGGCCGCCATCGGCAAGGCCGGCGAAAAGGCCGACCGCGACAAGCTGTCCATCAAGATGGGCGGCGTGCAGGTGGCCCTGAACGGCCTGGCCGCCCCCGGCTACGACGAAACCCCGGTGGCCGCCCATATGAAGGGGCAGAACATTCTGATCGAGGTGGACGTGGGCGTGGGCAAGGGCCGCGCCACGGTGTGGACCTGCGATCTGACCCACGCCTATATCGATATCAATGGATCCTACCGCAGCTGAGGCCGGCGGCTGTCTGGCCGCCGACCGGGGCTGGCACGGCGCGCCGCTGGAAACGGCGCGCCTGCGCCTGCGCCGCTTCCGGCCCGAGGATGCCGCCGCCGTCACCCGCCTGCTCGATGATTGGGAAATGGTCCGTTTCACCTCGGTGATCCCCTTTCCCTATCCCCAGCATGTGGCCGACGATTTCATCGCCAAGATCACCGCCGACATGCAGCAGGGCCAGGCCCTGGTCTTTGCCGTGGAGGAACGCCTGAGCGGCGCCCTGGTGGGCTGCGTGGGCGCCACCCTGGGCGAGGGCACGGCGGAAATCGGCTATTGGATCGGCCGTGCGGCCTGGGGCCGCGGCTATGCCACCGAGGCGGTGCGGCGCTGCCTGCGCATGCTGTTCGACGCCTTCGGCGTGGAACAGGTCTGGGCGGCGGTGCTGCCGGAAAACCCCGCCTCGCGCCGGGTGCTGGAAAAGGCCGGGCTGACCTTCGCGCGGGTGCAGCGCACCGATATGCCGGCCCGCAACCGCTGCACCGATCTTGAGGTGTTGAGCCTTGACCGCGCCGCCTGGCAGGCCCGGCACGCCGCCCGTCCGCAGGTGCTGGTGGCCGCCGTGGCCCTGATCGATCTGGATGGCCGGGTGCTGCTGGCCCGCCGCCCCGAGGGCAAGAGCATGGCCGGGTTCTGGGAATTTCCCGGCGGCAAGCTGGAAGCCGGCGAAACCCCGGAACAGGCCCTGGTGCGCGAACTGCGCGAGGAACTGGGCATCGATGTGGGGGAATCCTGCCTGGCGCCCATGGCCTTCGCCTCGCACGATTACGATCATTTTCACCTGCTGATGCCGCTGTTCGCCTGCCGCCAGTGGCGGGGCACCCCGCAGGGACGGGAAGGACAAACCCTGACCTGGGTGCGCGCCCCCCGCCTGGGCGATTACCCCATGCCCCCCGCCGACATCCCCCTGGTGGCGCAGTTGCGCGACTGGCTATAAGAGCGATTCCGGCTTTGCCGGAACCGCTCCTGCCCTTATGCTACCTCTCCCAACAGGGAGGCGGATATGAGCACGGACGTACGCGCGGCGCTGATCATCATCGGCAACGAGGTTCTCTCGGGGCGGACACAGGACGCCAACCTGCAATTTCTGGCCCTGGGGCTGAACGAGGTGGGGGTGCGCCTGAAAGAGGTGCGCGTCATCCCCGACGACGAGGCCGAGATCATCGCCACCGTCAACGCCCTGCGCGCCAGGTACACGTATGTCTTCACCACCGGCGGCATCGGCCCCACCCACGACGACATCACCTCGGAGTGCGTGGCCAAGGCCTTCGGCGTGCCGCTGCGCCAGGATCCGCGCGCCGTGAAGCTGCTGAAGCGGGTCATCAAGCCGGAAAACCTCAACGAAGCCCGTCTGCGCATGGCCAATATCCCCGAAGGCGCCGATCTGATCGATAATCCGGTCAGCGCCGCGCCAGGCTTTCACATCGGCAATGTCTATGTCATGGCCGGGGTGCCGCGCATCATGCAGGCCATGTTCGACGGCCTGAAGGCCGGCCTGAAGGGCGGGGCCAGCATGGTTTCCCGCTCGGTCACCCTGCATGTGGGCGAAGGCGGCATCGCCGCGCCGCTGGCCGCCATCCAAACCCGCCACCCGGAGGTGGAAATCGGCAGCTACCCCTTCACCCGCGACAGCGGTTACGGTACAGTGATCGTTACCCGCGGCGCCGATGCCGCTCTGGTTGCCGCCGTGACCGCCGAAGTTGCCGCCATGGCCCGCGCCCTGGGCGCCCGCGTGGAAGACGACGATCACTCCACGGATCACGGCCATGCCCCTGAAACGCCATGAGAAAGACGCCATCCGCTTTCTGCTGAACCACCTGCTTTACGGCATGTTCGGCGGGGTTTTGTTCGGCGGCCTGCTGCTTTATCTCGATATCGGCCATCTGCGCACCATGGCCCTGCGCAGCGACGACGGCATCCTGCCCATCGTGCTGCTGTTCTTCGGCCTCATCGTCACCTTCGGCGGCATCGGCATGGCCGCCGGCGTGATGGGCCAGGCGGAAGACCGTAACTAGAGAAGCAACCAGGTCAGGCGGCTTACCAGCAGTTTCATACCCGGCGGATCCGCTCCGCCGGTGGGATTGGAGAGGAAACGCTCAGCCGAACAGCTTGTCGATATCGTCCTGGCTGAACATTTTATCCACATCGGCCTGGGAAATGGCCTCCTTGGCGCTTTGCGGGCCGTGCAGCAGGGCCTTGTCCTCGTCCAGCACGGCATCGGTCTGGGTTTCGCGGGTCACTTCCTCGACCACCTTGGCCAGTTCGTCGCGGCCCCACATGCGCACCATGGAATTCACTTTTTCCTCGATGAACTGCAGCGAGGTGACGACGCGGGTGATGCGCTGGCCGGTCAGGTCCTGAAACGAACAGGCCTCGAACACGGCGTTGGAGCGTTCGGTGATGCGGTCGCAGACGGCGTCGATGGCCGGATCGCCCTTGGCGCGCAGTTCGCCCAGATCCTCCTCGATGCCTTCCATGTTGTTGAGGATGGTGTTGCTGGCCACTTCCGTGTTTTCCACGATATCGTCCAGCGTGTCGGCCATGGAGGCGAACACCTCGCCACTGGCGGTAGGGATCTGCAGAGCCGCCAGCTCGCGGCGCATCTTGTTGATGTGCCCGAACAAGCCGACAAGTTCGCGCTTAAGCAGGTCCTCTTCCTGTGGCGAGAACATCACCTCTCCTTCCCGATCCGTCCTCATCCGTTCTAGCGCGGAACACCCGCGCTGTCGAGCAGGGCCTGAAGCAAAAATTGCGCCGCCGCCGTCGGCGTCATGGCGCCCGCCGCCACCCGCGCCTCGGTGGGGGCCAGCGCCGCCTGCACGCTGGGGTCGGCGCGGAAGCGGGCCATAAGATTTTCCGCCACCTCGCTCCACATCCAGGCCTGGGCCTGGCGGGTGCGCCGGGCGGCGATCTCTCCGGCCTCGCCCATGACCCGACGATACGTTTCCACCGTTTCCCACACCGTATCGATGCCCATCCGCGTGGCCGCCGAGGTGCGCAGCACCGGCACCGTCCAATGGCTGCTGGCCGGGCGCAGCAGATGCAGGGCGTTCTGATAATCGCGGGCGGCGCGCATGGCGGCGGCGGCCAGATCGCCATCGGCCTTGTTGACCACGATGGCGTCGGCGATTTCCACAATGCCCTTCTTGATGCCCTGCAACTCATCGCCGCCGCCCGGCACCAGCAGCAGCAGGAACATGTCCACCATGTCGGCCACCGCCGTTTCCGACTGGCCCACCCCCACGGTTTCCACCACGATCACGTCGAAGCCCGCCGCCTCGCACACCAGCATGGCCTCGCGGGTGCGCCGGGCCACGCCGCCCAGGGTGCAGCCCGAGGGCGAGGGGCGGATGAAGGCGCGCTCATCGCGCGACAGCTCCTCCATGCGGGTTTTGTCGCCCAGGATCGAACCGCCCGAACGCGGGCTGGAGGGATCCACCGCCAGCACCGCCATGCGGTGGCCCTGGCCGATGACATGAAGCCCGAAACTTTCGATGAAGGTGGATTTGCCCACCCCCGGCACCCCGGAAATACCCACCCGCACCGAGCGGCCGGTATGGGGCAGCAGCGCCTCCAGCAGGGCGTCGGCGGCGGCGCGATGGTCGGGCCGGGTGGATTCGATCAGGGTGATGGCGCGGGCCATCGCCCGCCGCTGCCCGGCCAGAACGCCCTGGGCCAATGTCTTGCTGTCTTGAAACACCTTGCACCTTACCCTTTTTTGTCGCGGCCCTCGTTCAGCAGGGCCTTCATGGCGGCGGCCACCAGTTTGGCCCGATCCTCGTCGGAGAGATCGGCCAGAATGGTCTGCTTGGCCGCCCGCACCTTCATGGCCTGGCGGATCAGCTCGGCCCGGTCCTCGGTCAGCAGGCCCTTGGCCTGCTCGCGCGCCTCGCTGATCGCCTTCTCTTTGCCGGCGGCCTTGGCCGCCGGCGCCTTGGCCGCCGCCCGCCCCTTGGCCGGCGCCGCCGCGCCGCCCTGGCGCACCGCCTTGCGGGCGGTATCGGTCAGCAGCAATCCGGACAGGGCTTTTCCCAGAAATTTGAACATCGGCGGCACCGTCTCCCGTTGCCCGGATGCTACCCAGTTTCCCCCAGGGCTGCTAGTTTCTTATGTATGTCCCTCAGACGCCGGGCGCTGGCGTCCCGCCAGCTTGGCTTGCGCGCGAACGCTCGCGCGGGCCCTCAACGGGCCAGTCAGCCGCATACGCGGCTTCCAGATTTATGTCCCTCAGGCGCCGGGGGTGGGGGCTGGGCTCAGGGGGCGGGGCGGCTTCCGGTTTCGATCGCCCGCAGCTCCCGCTGCAGCTGCGCCGCCTCCTGCTGCTTCGCCCACATCCCGGCATAGCGGCCGCCCAGGGCCAGAAGATCCTGATGGCGGCCCCGTTCCACGATGCGGCCCTGCTCCAGCACCAGGATCTGATCGGCCTCCACCACCGTGGACAGGCGGTGCGCGATCACCAGGGTGGTGCGGTTTTGCGACACCTCGCGCAGCGACTGCTGGATCTCGCGCTCGGTATGGGTATCGAGCGCCGAGGTGGCTTCGTCGAACAGCAGGATGGCCGGGCCTTTCAGGATGGTGCGGGCGATGGCCACCCGCTGCTTCTCGCCGCCCGACAGTTTCAGGCCGCGCTCGCCCACCTGGGTGGCGTAGCCTTCGGGCAGGCTTTGCACGAAGGCGTGAATATGGGCCAGGCGCGCCGCCCGCTCCACCTCGGCCGGGGTGGCGGCGGGGTTGCCGTAGGCGATATTGTAGCCGATGCTGTCGTTGAACAGCACCGTATCCTGCGGCACGATGCCGATGGCGGCGCGCACGCTGTCCTGGGTGCAGCCGCGGATATCCTGGCCATCGATCAGAATGCGGCCCGACCACACATCGTAAAAGCGGAACAAAAGCCGCGACAGCGTGCTTTTCCCCGCGCCAGAGGCCCCCACCACGGCCAGGGTCTGCCCCGCCGGCACCGTGAAGCTGACATCGTGCAGAATGGGCCGCTCGGGGCCGTAGCCGAACGACACATGCTCGAACACCACATCGCCGCCCCGCACCCGCAGCGGCGGCGCCTGCGGCGGATCGGCCACCTCGCGGTTCTGCCGCAGCAGCGCGAACATGGCCTCCATATCGATCAGCGAACGCTTGATCTCGCGGTAGACGAAGCCCAGGGCGTTCATTTGCAGGTAAAGCTGCAGCAGGTAGGTGTTGACCAGCACGAAATCGCCCACCCGCATGCGCCCTTGCGCCACCTCGCGCCCGGCCAGCAGCATGATCAGGGTGGCGCCGACGGCGATCACCACCCCCTGGCCCATGTTGAGCATGGAGACGGTGGTCTTGACCTTGACCGAGGACTCCTCGTACTGGCGCAGGCTGACATCGTAGCGCGCCGCCTCGTGCGCCTCGTTGCCGAAATACTTCACCGTTTCGAAATTCACCAGGCTGTCCACCGCCTTGGTGTTGGCCTCCTGATCCGACTGGTTGGCCTGGCGCAGGAATTTGGTGCGCCAATCGGTGATGAACACGGTAATGCCGGCGTAAAGCGCGATGGTGACGAAGGTGATGAGGGCGAAACGGCCGTCATAAAGCCGCCACAGCAGGCCGCACACCAGCACCACCTCCAGCAGGGTGGGCAGGATGTTGAACAGCGTGAACGACAGCAGGAACTCGATGCCCCGGCAGCCGCGCTCGATGCCGCGGTTGAGGCCGCCGGTCTGGCGGTCGAGGTGAAAGCGCAGCGACAAGGCGTGCAGATGGCGGAACACCCGCAGCGCCACCGTGCGCATGGCCCGCTGGGTCACGCGGGCGAACAGCACGTCGCGCAGTTCGCCGCTCAGCTGGGCCAGCACCCGGGCGCCGCCATAGGCCAGCAGCAGCCCCACCGGCACCGCCACCGCCAGCCGGCCCGGCGTCAGCGCCAGGCTGTTGACGGCATCGCGGAACAGCACCGGCACATAAACGCCCAACAGCTTGTTGGCCAGCAGGAACAGCAGCGCCCCCACCACCCGCGCCCGCAGGGCGGCCTCTTGCGGCCACAGATAGGGCGCCAGGGATTTCAGCGTTTGCAGATCGTGGCGCCGGCCATCGGGCGGCGCGGGATAATCGGAGCCGCGATGGCGCATGGTGCCGCCGTTCCTTCCCTTAACCCTGCACGAATTCCAGCCCCAGCCCCAGCATCTGCTCCGGCGGCAGCGACAGGGTGGGTCCGGCCCGGCGCGGGGTGAAGCCGGCCGCCGTCAGCCGCGCCGCCAGGGCCTCGAGATCGGGCACGGCGAAGGCCGCCGCCGCCAGGGCCGGCGCCGGGGGCAGGCGGATGGCGAGATTGGCGTGCAGATGGTCGAAGCCGTCCTCGTCCACCAGAAACAGCAGCGGGCCGCCGCCATGCACCGTCACCATATCGTCGGTGGGGGTGGCGGCGAAGGCGCCGAACAGGCGGTCGTAGGCCGGCATGGCCTCCTCGGGCCGCTCCAGCAGCAGCGTCAGCGAGGCCAGACCGCTAACGCCGTTATCATGCGCCGGCACCATTGCCGCAGCGCGGCGCGCCGCCAGCCGGGCGTTGAGGCCGGGCGCCGCCGCCGCCGGCAGCTCGAAGCGCGGCGCGCCGTCGGGGCCGGGCCGGGCCGGGCCGGGGCCAACCCCGGCGGCGGCCAGCGAGGCGGCCACCAGGGCGGGATCGGCGGCGGCCAGATCCACCGCCGCCAGCCGGGTCCGGCCATCGGCGGCGGGCACCAGCAGCAGGCGTCCGGCGGCGAAGAGGATTTCGCCATAACCCTGGCGCGCCGTCACCGCGAAGCCCAGGCGGGTGAACAGGGCGGCGGCGGCATCGGCATCGGCCACGGCCAGGATCAGGCCGTCGAGATGGGGGGCGGGATGGGGCATGGGATCAGTCTTTCTGGGCGTTGACGCCGTAGGAGGCGAACTTTTCCAGCACCCGCTCCATCTCGGCATCGTCCAGCAGCACCGGCTGGCCGATCTGCAGGGCCCGCCAGTAGCCTTCCGCCAGCTCCTCCACCTCCACCGCCAGGGTCAGGGCCTCGTCCAGGGTTTTGCCGCAGGCGATCATGCCGTGATTGGCCAGCAGGCAGGCGGTGCGGCCCTGCAGCGCCGCCAGGGCGTGATCCGACAGGGCCTGGGTGCCGTAGGTGGCATAGGGGGCGCAGCGGATATCCCGGCCGCCGGCCTTGGCCACCATGTAGTGATAGGGGGGAATATCCTTGTGCAGCACCGCCAGGGCCACGCAGAACGGGGCATGGCTGTGCACCACCGCCCCCACATCCGGGCGGCTGGCGTAGATATCGCGGTGGAAGCGCCATTCCGACGACGGCGCCCGCCGCCCCTCGGCCTCGCCGTCCAGGTTCATGCGCACGATATCCTCGGGATGCACCTTCCCCGCCGCCATGCCGGAGGGGGTGATCAGAAACCCTTCATCCCAGCGCACGCTGATATTGCCGGCCATGCCCTTGTTCAGCCCCAGCCGCTCCAGCTTCAGCAGGGTATCGATGATGGCCAGACGGTTGCGGGTGGAGCGGACGTAACGGGTATCTTTCATGATCAGCCATGCTCTGGGTAAAGGGAGAGAAGCCCGGCGCGCGAGGCCGGGCACACCCCCCGTTCGGTGATAAGGCCGGTGACCAGCCGGGCCGGGGTCACATCGAAACCGTAATTGACGGCCGGACTGCCGTCGGGGGTCAGCTGCACCGCCACCCGGGCGCCATCGGCGGTCCGCCCGGCGATATGGGTGATCTCGGCGGGATCGCGCTCCTCGATGGGGATTTCGGCCACGCCGTCGGCCAGGGTCCAGTCGATGGTGGGGCCGGGCAGCGCCACATAGAAGGGCACGCCGTTATCCCGCGCCGCCAACGCCTTCAGATAGGTGCCGATCTTGTTGCAGACATCGCCCTCGGCGGTGGTGCGGTCGGTGCCGACGATGCACAGATCCACCAGCCCGTGCTGCATCAGATGGCCGCCGGCGTTATCGACGATCACCGTATGCGCCACCCCCTGCCAGTTCAGCTCGCGCGCCGTCAGGCTGGCGCCCTGGTTGCGCGGCCGGGTTTCATCCACCCACACATGCAGCGGAATCCCCGCCTCGAAGGCCTTGTAAACCGGGGCCAGGGCCGTGCCCCAATCCACCGTGGCCAGCCAGCCGGCGTTGCAGTGGGTCAGGATGTTCAGCCGCTCGGCGCCTTTGGCCCGCTTTTCCGCCCACAGGGCGGCGATCACCTCAAGGCCGTGCCGGCCCAGGGCCTCGTTCATCGCCACGTCCTCGTCGGCGATGGCCTGGGCGCGGGCATAGGCCGCCGCCTTGCGCCGCCCGGGCGGCAGCGGCGCCAGCAGGGCCTTCATATCGTCCAGGGCCCAGCGCAGATTGACCGCCGTGGGCCGGGTGGCGTAAAGGCGCCCATAGGCCTCGTCCAGACGGGCGTCGCTCTGATCGTGGCGCAGGGCCAGCGCCATGCCGAAGGCGGCGGTGGCGCCGATCAGGGGGGCGCCGCGCACCCACATGTCGCGGATGGCGGCGCAGGCGTCCTCCAGCCCGGTCAACGCCACCACCACGAAATCGTGCGGCAGCCGGGTCTGGTCGATGATCTCCACCGTTTCACCATCGGCGGCCAGCCACAGGGTGCGGGTGGGTTTGCCGTTGATCCTCATGGCTCTAGCCCTTCAGAACCCGCCCGGCCACGGCGTCCAGCCTGGCCAGCATGGCCGGATCGCGGGCCTCGGGGGCGGTGATGATGGCGTGATCCAGGGCGTGGTGGCAGCCCCTGGGGCAGGCGCCGTCGCGATGGCGCAGTTTGGGGGCCACGGCGCGCACCAGGGCGCGGGCCTTGTCGGCATTGTCCAGCAGCACCTTGACGATGGCATCCACCGTCACGTGATCATGATCGGGATGCCAGCAGTCGTAATCGGTGACCATGGCCACGGTGGCGTAGCAAAGCTCGGCCTCGCGCGCCAGCTTGGCCTCGGGCATGTTGGTCATGCCGATCACGTCGCAGCCCCACTGGCGGTAGAGGGCGCTTTCGGCCTTGGTGGAAAACTGCGGCCCTTCCATCACCAGATAGGTGCCGCCGCGCCGCACCGGAATGGCGCAGTCGGCCGCCGCCGCCTCCAGGGCGTCGCCCAGGCGGGCGCACACCGGATCGCCCAGCCCGACATGGGCCACCAGGCCGGTGCCGAAGAAGCTTTTGGCGCGGGCGAAGCTGCGGTCGATGAACTGATCGACGATGACGAAGGTGCCCGGCGTCAGCTCCTCCTTCAGCGACCCCACCGCCGACACCGAAATGATCTCGGTGCAGCCGGCCCGCTTCAGGGCATCGATATTGGCGCGGTAGTTGAGCTCGGAGGGCGGAATGCGGTGCCCCCGGCCATGGCGCGGCAGAAACACCAGTTTCTGGCCGTCCAGCTCGCCGAACAGCAGCTCATCCGAAGGCGCGCCGAACGGGCTCTCCACCTTATGCCATTCGGTGTTGGCCAGGCCGTCGATCTGATAAACGCCGCTGCCGCCGATAATGCCCAGAACCGCTGCCGCCATGACGGACCCCCGCTGCGAATGACTTGAAGGTTCTGGCTTATCGCAAGCCGGGGCAAAAGAAAAGGCCGGGCTGTTGCCAGCCCGGCCCTTTTTCCGCGGCGAAACCGCTTTGATCAGTGCACGTCGGCCCAGATCTTGCGCTTCAGCGCATAGAACATGGCGGTGAGCACGATCAGGAAGCCGATCACCTTGACGCCCAGCGCATGACGCTGGTCGAGCTCGGGCTCGGCGGCCCAGTTCAGGAACGACACCACGTCCTTGGCGATCTGATCCTTGGTGGCCTTGGTGCCGTCGGCATAGGTCACGGCATCGTCCGAGATGGGCGGGGGCATGCCGATGTTGCCGCCGTTGAAGGCGCGGTTGTAGTACATGCCGTCCGGCACCACATGGCCGGCGGGCGGATCGGTAAAGCCGGTCAGGAGGGAATAGACATAGTCCGGACCACCATGACGGGCCTTGACCATCAGCGACAGATCAGGCGGCAGGGCGCCGTTGTTGGCGACGCGGGCGGCCTGCTCGTTGGCGAACGGCGGCACGAAATGATCGGACGGCCGGGCCGGACGCTGATACATCTCGCCCTGGTCGTTCGGGCCGTCGGTCACCTGCTTCTCGGCGGCGAACGCCTTGATCTGATCGGCGGTGAAGCCCAGAGAGGCCAGGTTGCGGTAGGCCAGCAGGTTCATCGAGTGGCAGTTGGAGCAGATGTCGTGATAGACCTGCCAGCCGCGGCGCAGCTGGGCCTTGTCGTAATGGCCGAACACGCCCTGCCACGACCAGACCTGCTTGTCCAGCGCCGGGCCTTCATGGGCCAGGGCCGGAGTCGCGGCGGCCAGCAGACCCGCCGCGATGGTGGACAGAAGGAACTTACGCATTACGCCTTCTCCGACTTCAGAACCGCAGCGCTGATGCTTTGCGGCAAGGCACGCGGCTTCTCGATCTTGCCCAGCAGGTACAGGAACGGGAAGAACAGGAAGTAGACCGCCGTGGCGATCTGGCCGATCACGACCAGGGGACCACCCGGAGGCTGGCTGCCCACATAGCCCAGCACGATGGTGTCGAGCACGAAGATCCAGAACACCTGCTTGAAGATCGGACGGAACTTGGCCGACCGCACCTTGGAGCTGTCGATCCAGGGCAGGAAGAACAGGATCAGAATGGCCGAGAACATGGCGATAACGCCGGCCAGCTTGTTGGGGATCGAGCGCAGGATGGCGTAGAACGGCAGGTAGTACCATTCCGGCACGATATGCGGCGGGGTGACCATCGGATTGGCGGGAATATAGTTGTCCGGCTCGCCGAAGAAGTTCGGCGCGAAGAACACGAAGGCCATGTAGATGATCAGGAACAGGCCCACCCCGTACAGGTCCTTGATGGTGTAGTAGGGATGGAACGGGATGGAATCCTGCGGCCCCTTCATTTCGATGCCCAGCGGGTTGCTGCTCTTGACGGTGTGCAGAGCCACCAGATGCAGGAACACCACGGCGAAGATCAGGAACGGCAGCAGGTAGTGCAGCGAGAAGAACCGGTTCAGGGTGGGGTTGGCCACCGAGAAGCCGCCCCACAGCAGGGTGACGATGTAGTCGCCCACCACCGGGAAGGCCGAGAACAGGTTGGTGATCACGGTGGCGCCCCAGAAGGACATCTGGCCCCAGGGCAGCACGTAGCCCATGAAGGCGGTGGCCATCATCAGCAGGTAGATCACCAGGCCCAGCCACCACAGCACTTCACGCGGGGCCTTGTAGGAACCGTAGTAAAGGCCGCGGAAAATGTGGATGTAGACCACGATGAAGAACATCGAGGCGCCGTTGGCGTGCATGTAGCGGATCAGCCAGCCGTAGTTCACGTCGCGCATGATGCGCTCGACGGAATCAAAGGCCAGGGCGGCGTTCGGGGTGTAGTTCATCACCAGGAACACGCCGGTGAGGATCATGATCACCAGCATCATCAGCGCCAGCGACCCGAAGTTCCACCAGTAGTTCAGGTTGCGCGGGGTGGGATAATCGGTGGTGCTGTGACGCAGCACGGTGAAGAGGGGCAGACGGTCGTCGAACCACTGCACCGCCTTGTTTTCGAATTTATATCCACTCATCAGGGGGGCTCCTAGCCGATCCGGATCGACGTGGGGGTCAGGAACTTGTACGGCGGAACCGCCAGGTTCAACGGCGCCGGACCCTTGCGGATACGGCCGGAGGTGTCGTACTGCGAGCCATGGCAGGGGCAGAACCAGCCGCCGAACTCGCCACGCGGGTCGGCGGGCTTCTGGCCCAGCGGCACGCAGCCCAGATGGGTGCAGATCCCGATAACGATCAGCCATTCCGGCTTCTGCACGCGCGAGGCGTCGGTCTGCGGATCACGCAGATCGGCAACATTCACGGCCTCGGCGGCGGCGATCTCGGCGGGGGTGCGGTGACGGATGAACACCGGCTTGCCGCGCCAGGTCACGGTGATGGACTGGCCCACGGCGACATGGGAAATGTCCACTTCGGTGCTGGACAGCGCCAGCACGTCGGCGGCCGGGTTCATGCTGTCGATGAATGGCCAGATGGCCATAGCGGTGCCCGCAACGCCGACAGCCGTCGTCGCATAGAGCAGAAAGTCCCGGCGGGTTTCGCCCTCGGGGGGCGGCGCCAGGGGGGAGGTTGACGTCTCAGCCATTGTTTTTCCTCTTGTTTGCGCCAGGGGGGGCGCACTTTCGCTTCGCTAGCGGAAGACATCGGGCCCTGCGCGGAAAACGCAGAACCCAATGGTTCGCGCCTGACGACGCGAACAGAAGCCTTGACGCATATAAAACAATTCCCACGGTTTGAAAAGCGCGGGTTGCCCTTGCCGACGCTTTCGCGCACCCTTATTTGATGAGAATTTGCTTATTCCAGCCAGACATTCCCCAAAATGCCGGATCGCTGCTGCGCCTGGGAGCCTGCCTGGGCTGCCCGGTGGATATTATCGAGCCCTGCGGCTTCCTGTTCGACGACCGCAAGTTGCGGCGCGCCGGCATGGATTATCTCGATCTGGCCGAGCTGACCCGCCACCGCTCCTGGGAGGCCTTCCAGGCCGCCCGGTCCCAGGGACTGGGGGGGCGCCTGGTGCTGCTGACCACCCGGGCCGAAACCAGCCATCTCGACATCGCCTTCCGCCCCGACGACATGCTGCTGCTGGGCCGGGAAAGCGCCGGCGTGCCCGAACCGGTGCACAACGCCGCCGATCTCCGCCTGCGCATTCCCATGCGCCCCGGCAGCCGCTCGCTGAACCTGGCCATGGCCGCCGCCCTGGTGCTGGGCGAGGCCCTGCGCCAGACCGGCGGCTTCCCCGCCGAGCGGTATTAAAGTCACAGTTTGATCACGGATGTAATGTTAGACTGCCCGCTTCCGCATCACCGGACTGATCCATGCTACGCCGCAAGCTCGTTCTGACCGCCTTTCTCCTGGCCACCTTCGCCGGGGCCTCGGCCGCCACCTATATCACCGTCAAGCGGCCTCCCGCCGCCGATGATGGCGGCGGCGCCACCCCGGCGGAACGGGCCGCCATCGCCGCCACGCACGGGCTGGTGCGGCGCCAGGGGCCGGCCCTGTCGATGAAACTGCACAGCGGCGCCGAACTGACCCTGACCGACCGCAGCCGCTGCGGCGATCTGCCCTGCCCGGCCGATCTCAAGGAACAGTACCGCTTCCGGGGCTGGAGCGCCCGGCTGGGCGGCTATCTGCTCGATAACGGCGGCCAGGCGGCGCTGCTGCCCTTCGACGAGGATCCCGCCCTGCTGGATCCGGCCCATACCGAGCCCCTGGCCCGGGGCGCCCTGCCGCTGCCCGCCGTGCCGCCGCCCGCCGTCCGCGATGCCGGGCTGGGCCGCTGGCTGGACGGCATCACCACCGCCCGCGCCCGCGCCGAACAGCCCCTGCTGGCCGCCGCCAAGGGCCGGGCGCGGCGCGAGGCCGATCAGCTGATCCTGACCCTGGCCGACGGACGCCGCCTGGTTCTGCAGGATGATCTGCTGTGCGGCCAGCTGCCCTGCCCGCCGCAGATCTTCCACAGCTTCGCCTATGCCGGCACCAGCCCGGACGGCCGCTTCCATCTGGTGCAGGAACATTGGGACGAGGCCGCCTCCACCCTTCTGATCGGCGCCGCCGACGGCCATATCACCGAACTGATGGGCATTCCCCGTTTTTCGCCCAACGGCAAGCTGGCGGTGGACGCCCTGCCCGATCTGGAATGGAGCGCTCCCAACCGCCTGGAACTGTGGTCGCTGGCCGGCGCCCACCCCCGGCTGGTGTTCCAGCAGATGGCCGGCGCCGATGACGATAGCGTTTTCACCATCGGGGACTGGACCGACAACGCCCATGTGCGCCTGACCCGGGGCGCCTGGGGCGCCGGAAAGGGCATTCCCATGATGCTGTCGCACCACCAGTATGGCTGGGTTCTGGGCCCGGTTGAACGGAACTGACACCATGCCCGCCGCTCCGGGCCACCCGCTGCACTGGCGCAATCTGCTGACCCCCGCCCTGCTGGCGGTGGCGGCCCTGGCCCTGCGCCTGCTGCCCCTGCCCGCCGCCCTGCATCTGACCGTGGCCCAGAGCGGCCTGGCCGCCGAGGATCTGCCGGCGCTGCTGGGCACCGCCGCCGCCGCCGCCCTGGCCATCCGCCTGGCCCAGTTCGCCATCGCCCGCCATCTGGGGGCGCCGCCGCCTCGCCTGATGCGCCAGATCACCGCCCTGCTGATCTGGACCCTGACCGCCATCATCCTGGCCGGCAGCCTGTTCCACGTGCCGCTGGGCAGCCTGGTCACCACCTCGGGGCTGATGGTGGCGGTGGTGGGCTTCGCCCTGAAGAACATGATTTCCGATCTGGCCACCGGCCTGTCGCTGCCGGTGAAGGTGGGCGACTGGATCGAGGTAGGCGATGATGTGGGCCGGGTGCTGGAGGTGAACTGGCGGGCCACCCGCCTGCTCACCACCTCCGAGGTGGTGGTGGTGATCCCCAACACCCACCTGATGGCCCAGCCCTTCCGCAATTTCAGCCTGCCCGACAGCCGCTACCAGGACAGCATCAGCATCACCCTGCCCGCCGATCTGCCGGTGGAACAGGCCGAACGGCTGCTGCTGGGCGCCGCCCGCCAGCAAGAGGCCATCGCCCGCCAGCCGCAGCCGCCCGATCTGCAGATCCGCGCCTTCACCGAACAGGGCATCACCTGGCAGCTGCGCTTCCATGTGCCCGACGCCGGACAGGCCGAGCGGCTGCGCTACCGCGTTACCGCCACCTTGCTGCGCAACCTGCGCCTGGCCGGCATCAGCGTGCCGACCAGGCCGCTGCAAACCGCCGGCCCCGCCGCCGCCGCCGGCGACCGCGCCTTCCTGGCCGCCCTCGACCTGTTCGACGGGCTGGACGGCGGCGAACTGGCCCAGCTCGGCGCCCAACTGATCCGCCACCCCCTGGCCGCCGGCGAAACCGTGGTGCATCAGGGCCAGCCGGGAGATTCCCTGTTCATTCTGAAGGAAGGGCTGCTGCGCGTTTCCATCACTGGCGCCGATGGCCGCGAAACCGTGGTGGGCCAGATCCAGCCCGGCCAGGTGTTCGGCGAAATGTCGCTGCTGACCGGCGAACCGCGCAGCGCCACGGTGACAGCCAGCCTGTCGAGCCTGGCGCTGGAACTTGACCGCCCGGCCCTGGCGCCGCTGCTGCACTCGCGCCCCGATCTGGTGCGCCACCTGGGACAGGTGCTGGCCAACCGCCAGCTCAGAAACGCCCCGAAACTGGAAACCACCCGCCCCGCCGACGACGAACCCCGCCAGTCGCTGGTCCTGCAATGGATCGGCCGCATCAACGCCTTCTTCAGCCTGGAAACGGGCTGAGATTTTCCCCCATCCGGGGTGTTTGTACGCTGGCGTGCGCCGGTTGGGCCACCGATGGCTGGCTTACGCCATCGGGCCGCCGCCCGAACCCGCCCGGAAGGACACGGCCCTTCCGGACCATCCGGGAGAAGGGGATGGAGGGCGCAAGCCAGCCATCACAGTCGCTCCCGAGGTCCAAGCCTGTTCCCAATTACGGCGGCAAAAGTGCACTGTCACCGTAATTCCTGGCCGGGGGTGCGGGGGCGCGGGCGCCCCTGCGGTTCCTTTTCCCCTCACGGCGTAGGGGGGGGCGTTCGCAGGCCGAAGCCGATCCCCTGAAGTCATCGTTCCAATCCTGCCCTTGGCAGCGCCCGATCTTCCGGCCTATGCTGGCCGATCATGATCGGTGTTTTCGATTCGGGCCATGGCGGCCTGACCATTCTGCAAGCCCTGACCCGCCGGTTGCCGGCGCGGGATTTTCTGTATTTGGGCGATCACGGCCATGCCCCCTACGGCGACCGCGACGCCGAGGAGATCTATCAGCTGACCATCGCCGCCGTGGAGCGGCTGTTCGGCCGGGGGTGCCGGCTGGTGATCCTGGCCTGCAACACCGCCGCCGTGGCGTTGCGCCGCCTGCAGCAAACCTGGCTGCCGCACCATTATCCGCAGCACCGCGTGCTGGGGGTTCTGGTGCCCATGGTGGAGGAGGTGACCGGCATGCCCTGGCTGGCCGATCCCGCCACCACCCCCTATCGCGGCGATGCCCGCAGCATTGCCGTGTTCGCCACCCGCCGCACCGTGGACAGCCGCATGTATGCACAGGAGATCGGCAAGCGGGCGCCGGCGGTGCGGGTGCTGGAGCAGCCCTGCCCCAAGCTGGCCGCCCTGATCGAGCAGGGGGCGCCCCGCCCCGAGTGGGCGCATTTCATCCAGCGCTATGTGGCCGAGATGCTGGCGGCCAACGGCGGCCAGCCGCCCGACGCCGCCCTGCTGGGCTGCACCCATTACCCCCTGGCGGCGGATCTGTTCCGCGCCGCCCTGCCCGCCGGCGTGCGGCTTTTATCCCAGCCCGCCCCCACCGCCGACAGTCTGGCCGCCTATCTCGACCGCCACCCCGGTCTGGACGCCCCCGGCAGCGGCCGGGTCAAATTCCTCACCAGCGGCGAGCCGCAGCGCGTGGGGGCCATGGCCAGCGCCTTCTATGGCGCCCGAACGCCGTTCATCGGGATCTAGAAAGACACCAGGTCGGGCGGCTTACCGGCAGTTTCATACCCGGTGGGTCCGCTCCGTCGGCGGTAACGGATAGAGGACTCTGCGCCGAAAGAGCGCTTGCCGGTCCAACAGCATCGTGGACCCTCGGGCCAAGCCCGGCCAAGACGGCTTAAGAGAGGGACTGTGGCGCCGAGGCCCTTTTGTCGTGGTCCGCAGGGCGGCATCCTCCTCTTGTCGTCATGCGCGGGCTTGACCCGCGCATCATAAGACGGCGTCTCCCCCCCCACAGGGATGGCCGGGTCAAGCCCGGCCAAGACGGCTTAAGGGGAGGGACTGTGGCGCCGAGGCCCTTTTGTCGTCGTCCGCAGGGCGGCATCCCCCTCTTGTCGTCATGCGCGGACTTGACCCGCGCATCATAAGACGGCGTCTCCCCCCCCACAGGGATGGCCGGGTCAAGCCCGGCCAAGACGGCTTAAGGGGAGGGGCTGTGGTGCAGAGGCCCTTTTGTCGTCGTCCGCAGGGCGGTATCCCCCTCTTGTCGTCATGCGCGGGCTTGACCCGCGCATCATAAGACGGCGTCTCCCCCCACACGTGGATGGCCGGGTCAAGCCCGGCCAAGACGGCTTGAGGGAGGGGCTGTGGTGCAGAGGCCCTTTTGTCGTCGTCCGCAGGGCGGCATCCCCCTCTTGTCGTCATGCGCGGGCTTGACCCGCGCATCATAAGACGGCGTCTCCCCCACACGTGGATGGCCGGGTCAAGCCCGGCCAAGACGGCTTAAGGGAGGGACTGTGGCGCCGAGTCCCCTTTGTCGTCGTCCGCAGGGCGGCATCCCCCTCTTGTCGTCATGCGCGGGCTTGACCCGCGCATCATAAGACGGCGTCTCCCCCCACAGGGATAGCCGTGGGTCAAGCCCGAGGGTGACGGATTGGACGCATCGGCGGTGCCAAGCTGATGCAGGGGAGGAGCGAGACGCTTGCCGGTCCAACAGCGTCATGGCCGGTCTGAACCAACCGGTTATCCCAGGCGTTTCGCCACGGCCCGCATGGCCGGATCGGCCAGCATGGCCGCGGTTTCGGCGGGGTAGCGCCGCCGCCAGTTGGGATGCTGGGTGGTGGTGCCGGGCAGGTTCATCTGCAGCGACACTCCCAGCACATCTTCCATCTGCGCCATTAACAGCCGCGCCGGGGCGCGGCGCAGATAGGCATAGAGCGCCGCCGCCAGGACGCGGGCCTGGGCTTCCGACAGGGCGGCCCCTTGCGGGAAGGTGTCCGCCAGCAGCCCCGCCGCCACCAGGGCGGCGCGCAGGGCGGCGCGGTCGGCCTCGCGGCCCCGGCGTTCGCCCTGGCTCATGGCCGGATCGGGGTACAGCGCCAGTTGTTCGCGGGCATCGAGATCGATGCCGGCCCACCAGCCGGCCAGGCTGGGCAGATCGTGGGTGCCCACCGCCAGCAGGGCCTCGCGGGCCAGATCGCCAGGCGCCTTGTAGGCGCCGTCGGCGGTTTTCTCGAACACCATCAGGCGGTAGCCCAGCAGGCCGTGCGCCGCCATGGCCTCGCGGAAGCCGTCGGGCACCGTGCCCAGATCCTCGCCGATCACCAGGCAGCGGCGCCGCTGGCTGACCAGGGCCACCAGCCCGAACAGATCCTCGGCCGGCATGCGCACATAGGCGCCCTGATCGGCCTTGGCGCCGCGCGGCACCCAGTAGAGCCGCCGCAGGCACATGGCGTGATCGAGGCGCATGGCCCCGGCATGGGCCATGTTGGCCTCCAGCACCGCCAGCAGCGGCGCATAGGCCGCCTCTTTCAGGGCCAGGGGGTTGAAGGGCACCAGCCCCCAATCCTGCCCGGCCAGATTGAGGGGATCGGGCGGCGCCCCCACCGAGACCCCCAGGCACAACAGATCCTGGTTGCCCCAGGCCTCGGCGCCATCATCGCCGATGCCGACGCCGAGATCGCGGTAAAGCCCCACCGCCATGCCGGCCGCGCGGCAGGCCGCCTGGGCCTGGGCCAGCTGATCGTCGGCCAGCCATTGCAGGTACCAGTAGAAGCCCACCCGTTCGGCCTTTTCGGCGGCGAAGGCCGCCACCGCCGGGCTATCGGGATGCCGGTAGGGCTCGGGCCAGTGGCGCCAGTAGCCCAGGGCGGCATCCTGGCGCAGGAAATGCTCCTGCAGGGCCTGGAAGCGGGCGAAGCGCTCGCCGCCCTCGCCGCCGGCCCGGCGGAAGGCGGCGAAGGCGGCATCCCGCGCGTCGCCGCTGCCCAGATGCCCGGCCTGAAAGGCTGTCCAGCACAGTTCCAGCGCCGACAGCTTCAGGGGCAGCACGCTGTCGTACTCCACCAGCCGGGCATTTTGCGCGGCGGCGATGCGGGCCTGGAACCCGGGCGAGGCGAACAGGCGGCGCGCCGCCAGGCTTTCGGCGAAATCGGGCACCGCCTCCACATCGATATAGGCAATGTTCAGAAAGGCCCGCGCCGAGGGGGAATAGGGGCTGAAGCGGTCCGGGCACTGGGGAAACAGCGCATGCAAGGGGTTGATGCCCACCGCCGCCGCCCCCAGGGCCGCCGCCTGGCGGCCCAGCCCGGCCAGATCGGAAAAATCCCCCAGCCCCCAGTTGTCGGGGCCGCGCAGGGCGTAAAGCTGGGTGGCGATCCCCCAGGCCCGGCCTTCGTCGCCGGCCAGGGCCGGGGGCAGCCAGGCCTTGGCCGGGGTCACGATCAGGGTGGCGCTCTGACGGCGGCCGTCGGGGGCGGTCAGGGTCAGGCGGTGCAGGCCGGGCATGGGGCTGCCCGGCAGGCGGAAATCGTGGCGGCGGCTCCACACCCCGTCCACCTCGCGCTCGGCGGTCATCGGCAGGTCGAAGGGCTTCAGGGTGCCGTGGTGCACCGCCCCCCAGTCCTCGTCCAGCCGCCAGGCGAAGGTCTGATGCTCCAGCCCCTCGGGGATGGCCAGCTCCAGCACCGGCGCCCCTTTGCTCTCCGGCCACACCCGGCAGGGCTCCAGCCAGCGCCGCCAGGGCCGCATTTCCAGATCGTAGAGGCTGTCGGCCAGTTCGGCCGCGTTGCCCACGGCGAAGCCCATGGCTTCGAGGAAGGCGCGCTTGGTGTCGGGCGGCACCGGGCGGTAGTGGCCGAAGAAATCCCACCAGCCCTCCTCGATGCCGGCCTTGGCGGCCAATTGATCCAGCAGATCCTGTGCGGGGGCAGACATGGGCCGGTCCTCTTTCGGGTTATTGCGCCGGGCGGGGGCTGTCGATGCCGGGAGGCGCCGCCTTGCGCACCAGCACCGAAACCGAGTGCGCCGCCACGGCGTGATGTTCGCGGTCGAGGCAGCGCAGGCCGCGCGGGATGAAGCCCGAAGGCTCGGCGGTATCGATCACCCGTTCCCAGCTGTGCCCGCGCGCCGGGTGGGGCAGCACGTAGGTGATGGCCTCGTGATAGGCGTTCAGCAGGATCAGGAAGGTGGAGCCGGGGCGGGCGCCGTCGCCCTGCCCGGCCTCGCCGGCGATCATGAAGCCCAGCGAACGGGCGAAGGGCGCCGTCCAGTCGGCCTCGGTCATTTCCTCGCCGGCGGGGGTGATCCAGGTGATGTCCTTGGCCGCCGAGCCGGGAATGCGCCGCCCGGTGAAGAAGCGCAGGCGGCGCAGCACCGGATGCTTGCGCCGCAGCTTCAGCAGCTTGCGGGTGAAGGCGAGCAGGTCCTCGTCGGCCCCGGCCCAGTCGATCCAGCCGATCTCGTTGTCCTGGCAGTAGGCGTTGTTGTTGCCGCGCTGGCTGCGCCCCATCTCATCGCCGGCCACCAGCATGGGCACCCCTTGCGACAACACCAGGGTAACCAGCAGATTGCGCACCTGCCTTGCCCGCAGCGCCTGGATGGCGGGATCGTCGCTGGGGCCTTCCACGCCGCAGTTCCAGGCATCGTTGGCCTCGGTGCCGTCCTGGTTCTGCTCGAAATTGGCCTCGTTGTGCTTGCGCTCGAACGACACCAGATCGCGCAGGGTGAAGCCATCGTGGGCGGTGATGAAATTGATGCTGGCCGAAGGGCGGCGCCCGCCCCAGCCGAACAGATCCGAGGAGCCGGTCAGCCGCGAGGCCAGATCGCCGATCAGCCCGCCCTCGCCCTTCCAGAACTTGCGCACGGTGTCGCGGTAGCGGCCGTTCCATTCCGACCAGCCGGGCGGGAAAGCCCCCAGGCGGTAGCCGTCACCGCCCAGATCCCAGGGCTCGGCGATCAGCTTGACGCGCGACAGCGCCGGATCCTGGCGCATGGCGTCCAAAAAGCCCGAGCCGCCGTCGAAGCCCGCCTTCTCGCGCGCCAGGCTGGCGGCCAGATCGAAGCGGAAACCGTCCACATGCATGTCCTCGGCCCAGTAGCGCAGGCTGTCCATCACCAATTGCAGCACGCGGGGATGGCGCAGGTTGAGGGTGTTGCCGCAGCCGGAATAATTTTCGTAAAAGCGCTCGTTGCCCTGGCACAGCCGGTAGTAGGAGGCGTTGTCGATGCCCTTCAGCGACAGGGTCGGCCCCATATGGTTGCCTTCGGCGGTGTGGTTGTAGACCACGTCGAGGATCACCTCGATGCCGGCCTCGTGCAGGCGCTGCACCATGGTTTTGAAATCGCCGTGCGCCGAGGTCAGGTAATAGCGCGGGTCGGGGGCGAAGAAGGCGATGGGATTGTAGCCCCAGTAGTTGCGCAGGCCCCGCTCCACCAGATTGCGCTCATCGACGATGGCGTGCACCGGCAGCAGTTCCAGGCTGGTGACGCCCAGGCGGGCCAGATGCTCGATCACCGCCGGCTGCGACAGCCCCAGAAAGGTGCCGCGCGCCGACTCGGGCACCAGGGGATGGCGCATGGTCATGCCGCGCAGATGCGCCTCGTAGAGCACGGTATCGGCCCAGGCCACCTGCGGGCGGTGGTCGCCGCCCCAGGTGAAGGCGGTATCCACCACCCGGCATTTGGGCATGAAGCGGGCATTGTCGCGCCGGTCGTAGGACAGATCGGCGCGGCCGTGATCGGTGCGGTAGCCGAAATGGGTGTCCGACCAGTGCAGCAGCCCGGACAGCTCCTGGGTATAAGGATCGATCAGCAGCTTGTGCGGGTTGAAGCGCTGCCCCGCCGCCGGATCGTAAGGCCCATGCACCCGGTAGCCGTAGAGCTGGCCGGGGCGCACATCGGGCAGATAGCCGTGCCAGATCTCGTCGGTATATTCCGGCAGGGCGATGCGCTCGACCTCCTTCACCCCCGCCTCGTCGAACAGGCACAGCTCCACCTTGTCGGCATGGGCCGAGAACAGGGCGAAATTCACCCCCTTGCCGTCCCACCTCGCTCCCAGGGGATAGGGGGCCCCGGCCCAGACGCGATGCCGCGCAACCATGCCCTAGCCCCGTCCGGGCCGCAGATAGAGCGCCGCCAGCGGCGGCAGGGTCAGGCGCAGCGAACAGGGCTGGCCGTGCCAGGGCAGGGGTTCGGCCACGGCGCCGCCCTTCAGCCCCACATCGCTGCCGCCGTAGAAGGTGGAATCGGTGTTGATCACCTCTTCGTACCAGCCGGCGCGCGGCACGCCCAGGCGGTAGTCCTGGCGCACCACCGGCGTCAGGTTGACCACCACCACCAGGGGATCGGCGGGATCATCGCCCCAGCGGATCCAGGAAATCACCGAATTGTCGCGGTCGTTGCAGTCGATCCAGGAAAAGCCCCGCGCCTCGCAGTCGAAGCGGTGCAGGGCCGGCACCGCGCGGTAGGCGGCGTTGAGATCGCGCAGGCAGCGGCGGGCGCCCTCGTGCCCGGCATCCTCCAGAAGGTGCCAGTCCAGGCTGGCCTCCACATCCCATTCCCGCTCCTGGCCGAACTCCTGGCCCATGAACAGCAGCTTCTTGCCGGGATGGGCGAACATGAAGGCGAAATAGGCGCGCAGATTGGCGAAGCGCTGCCAGCGGTCGCCCCGCATGCGGCCCATCAGCGAACCCTTGCCGTGCACCACCTCGTCGTGCGACAGCGGCAGCACGAAATTTTCCTGGAAGGCGTAGAGCAGCCCGAAGGTGAGATCATCGTGATGGTAGCGGCGGTGGATGGGCTCCTTTTGCATATAGCGCAGGGTGTCGTGCATCCAGCCCATGTTCCATTTATAGCCGAAGCCCAGCCCGCCCAGATGCACCGGCCGCGACACCATGGGCCAGGCGGTGGATTCCTCGGCGATGGTCATGGCGCCGGGATGCTCGCCGTAGACCACCTCGTTCATGCGGCGCAGGAACTCGATGGCTTCGAGATTTTCATTGCCGCCATGGCGGTTGGGCACCCATTCGCCGGGCTGGCGCGAGTAATCCAGATAAAGCATGGAGGCCACCGCATCCACCCGAAGGCCATCGACATGGAACTCGTCCAGCCAATAAAGGGCGTTGGAATAGAGGTAGTTGCACACCTCGTTGCGGCCGTAATTGAAGATCAGGGTGTTCCAGTCCTTGTGCATGCCCTGGCGGGGATCCTCATGCTCGTAAAGACAGGTGCCGTCGAAGCGGGCCAGGCCGTGGGCGTCGGTGGGGAAATGCCCGGCCACCCAGTCGATGATGACGCCGATGCCCAGCTGGTGCAGATGATCGACGAAGGCGCGGAAATCATCGGGGCTGCCGAAGCGGCTGGTGGGGGCGTAAAGCCCGATGGGCTGATAGCCCCACGAGCCGGAAAAGGGATGCTCGTGCACCGGCAGCAGCTCCACATGGGTGAAGCCCATCTCGTGGCAATATTGCCCCAGATCCTCGGCCAGCTCGCGGTAGGTCAGGGAGCGGAAGCCCTCTTCCGGCACCCGCTTCCACGAGCCCAGATGCACCTCGTAGATGCTGATGGGGGCATCGCGGCCGGCGGCGGCGGCGCGGCGCGCCATCCAGTCGGCGTCCTGCCAGTCGTAGCGCTGCAGATCATAGACCACCGAGGCGGTGAGCGGCGGCCGTTCGGCGTAAAAGCCGTAGGGATCGGCCTTGTGCGGCAGCAGCCGGCCATCGGGGCCGTGGATTTCATATTTGTAGTTCATGCCCGCCGTGGCGCCGGGAATGAAGATCTCCCACACCCCGACGCCATGGCGGCGGCGCATGGGATGCACGCGGCCGTCCCAGTGGTTGATATCGGCCACCAGGGCCACCCGCCGGGCGTTGGGGGCCCACACCGCGAAGGCCACCCCCGCCACCCCCTCGTGGGTGACGACATGGGCGCCCAGGCGGCGGTAAAGATGCAGATGCCGCCCTTCGCCCAGAAGATGCAGATCCAGCTCGCCCAGCACCGGCCCGAAGCGGTAGGCGTCGTCGATCACCGCGCCGCCGCCGCCGCCGTCATCCAGGCGCAGGCGGTAGGCGAAGGGCTGCCCCCCCTCCAGGGTCAGGGCGAAAAAGCCTTCGGGGCGCAGGCGGGGCAGTTCGGCCACGTCGCGGCCGCTGACGGCGTCCACCAGCCACACCCGCGCGGCGTCGGGCCGCATCACCCGCACCGCCACCCCGCCGGGCACGGCATGCATGCCGAGAAAGGCGAAGGGATTATCGTGCCGCGCCCCCAGCACGGCGTCGGTCTCGGCCTCAAGGGCGCGCTGCTGCGCGGATGCTTGCGTCTTCCTGCCAGGCTTTGCCACCACACTCTCCTTGAAGCCGCTCCTTCATAAAGGCAAGGACGGCACACCCCACTGTTCGGAACAGCCATCATAAACCGGAACGGCGGTCCCCACTAGCCGGCGATGCGTGATGAAAACAAGGACGATGTAATACCAACCGGCCAATGAATTGACCGGTTGTATCGTCCCTCGCCGGGCGGCGGCATCCGCCGCCTTGGCCGCTCGCTCAATGCTCGCTGGATACCGGCCAACGAGTCACTTCAAGGGTTGGCCGGTA
>MLJW01000234.1_pt1 | contig 40741 bp, 29 predicted proteins | sample 888231 | NCBI WGS metagenome assembly MLJW01 (sample SAMN05788063, study PRJNA343431) | mine drainage metagenome | isolation source: sample collected from the inflow into an acid mine drainage treatment plant... | place: Germany: Lusatia, lignite mining district
GGGCGCGCGCGGAGCCCGCGGCGCGGCCGGCGCGCTCAGCCGATGCGCCGCGCCAGCCAGTCGATCAAGCGGGCCTGCTGCGCGCGGCGCTCCTGCGGCGCGGCGTCGCCGTGCAACTGCGCGTGCCACGCCGCCGCGTCGCCCTGCGCCAGCCCCTGCGCGGCGAGGAAGCGGGTCAGCGGGCACTGCGCGTGCGGGGTCGGGTAGCGCCCGCCGTCGCTGTGCATGTACAGCCACGCGTAAGCCAGCGCGCCGAGCCAGGTGTCGACGCCGCCGACCGGCTTCCAGCTCGCCGCGTGGCGCCGCTCCCAGTCGAAGAACTCCTCAGGCGGCATCGGCCGCGCGATCGCGTAGCCCTGCACGTGGTGCGCGCCGAGCACGGTCACCGCGTCGAGCACGTCGTGCGTCTCGGCGCCCTCGACGATCACGTCGCGGTCGAGATCCTTGCCGATCTGCACCACGGTGCGAATCAGGCTCAGCACCTTCAGCGGCGCGCGCGTCACTTCGGCAGTGATGCTCTGGTCGACCTTGATGACGTCGAACGGCAGGCTGGCCAGTCGGCTCAGGCTGCTGTAGCCCGAACCCAGGTCGTCGATGGCCAGCATCACGCCGAGGTTGCCCAGGGCGCGGATCGCACGATCGTGCTGCACATCGTCGAACTCCTGCGACTCGAGCAGCTCGAGCGTCAGCGCCTGCGGCGGCAGCGCGAAGCCGCGCAGGCCGTCGTCGATCCACCGCGCGCAATCCGGATGCACCAGCGTCGACGGCGGCAGGTTCAAGGAAATGCCCAGCGAGCGCCCGCGCGCATGGGCGTCGCGCAGCCAGGCCAGGCTGGCGTCGAGTCCGGCGCGGAACAGCACGTCGAGGTCGGCCGCGCGCAGCGCCGGCAGGAAGCGCCCCGGCGCGACGACCTCGTCACCGTCGCGCAGACGCGCCAGCGCCTCGACCTTGAGCACTTCGCCGCTGCGCGTGTCGACGACCGGCTGCAGGTACATGCTCAGCCGACGCGCGTAGAGCAGCTCGCGGTAGCGCGCGACGCTGTCGGGCTCGGTGACTTCGAGGGTCGACGCGGTACGGCTCATCATGCCGATCCAGCGGCTTTGCAGCGAGACGAGGAAGGTCTGCACCCAGTTGGCCGAGAACTGGCTGCGGAAGCCGCCGAGCACCGCCAGCACGAACTGGCTGCGCGCGCCCTGCACCGGGATCGCGACCATGCTGCGCACGCCCAGCGCGAGCATCGGCTGCGCCCAGTGCATCGAGCGCGGCTCGCGCCCGTAGGAATCGATGCGCTCGATGTTGCCCGACACCCAGGCCGCGCGAACCAGGCCCTGGCCGGCCGGGCTGGCGGCGTCGAGCGAGGGCATCATCGACGGGTCGCCGAGCACCTTGAGCACCGCGTCGGCGCGCTCGCCGGCGGCCAGCTCGGCGTGCACCAGGCCGTCGGCCTGCGGACGCATGACCAGCACCGCGACGATGCCCGGCAGCGCCGCGATGGTGTCGAGCTCGCGCTGCACCAGCTCGACCATCGTCGCCTGCGCCGCGCCCGGGTGGGCCAGCGATTCGTTGTACTGGTTGACCACGCTCTGCATCGCGTCGAGTTCGGCCTGCATCTCGATCTGCAGCCGCTCGTCGGCGGCGCGCAGCGTGCGGTAGCGCACCCGCGTCTGCATGCCCCAGGCGTCGAGATGCCAGCGCAGCAGCTCGCGGTACAGCGCGTAGGCGTCGCTCATCGTCGCCGCGCTGAGACCGCTCAGCGCGTGGATGCGCCCGACCGCCAGCCCGCGCGCGGCGATCTGGTGCGCGCGCGTGCTCGGCGCCAGCAGGAAGGCGAAGTGGCGGGCCTGGATGGCCTTGAGCTCGGCAAGCTCGTCGTCGGTCAGCGCGGCGAGGATTTTCGCGCCCTCGTCGCGCTTGCCCAATTCGTCGTAGAACGCCGCGGTGAACTCGTCGGCGATCTCGTGCATCTGCGCGGCGATGCCGGCCAGGTTCTTCTGCGACTCCTCGCTGAACGGATCGAACGGCGCCTCGGTGACGCTGGGCGCGCCGGCGCCCATCAGCCACCAGCGCGTGCGCTCGACCTTGTTCTTCTTGGCCTGGTACATCGCGGCGTCGGCCGCGCGCAGCAGCGCATCGGGTTGGTCCGAATCGATCGGGTAGACGGCCAGCCCCAGGCTCATCTCGATGTACACGCCAGGGCCGTCGCCGGCCGCAAACGGCGTCTCGACCGCTTCGTGCACCCGCGCCAGGATCTGCTCGAGCTGCGCCGCCACCGCGTCGGGAGTCAGGTCCTCGAGCACGATGACGAACTCGTCGCCGCCGAAACGACCGACCAGGTCGATTCCGCGCATCACCTGTTGCAGCCGCGCGCCCAGCTGCTGCAGCAGCCGGTCTCCGGCTTCGTGGCCGAGGCGGTCGTTGACCGGCTTGAAGTCGTCGAGGTCGATCATGCCGACCGCGATCGCGCTGCCGTGTCGCTTGGCGCGCTCGATCGCACGCCCGATGTGGTTCTCGACCGCGCGGCGGTTCGGCAGGCCGGTCAACGGGTCGAACATCGCCAGGCGCTTGAGCTCCTCGGTCAGCGCGCGACGCCGCGTCACGTCGATCGAGGTCCAGACGATCAGCGGATGCTGCGGATCGTCGCCGTCGAGGCGCCGGCCATGCACGTCGAGGTAGACCAGCGTGCCGTCGTGGCGCCTGACCTCGAGTTCGTCGAGGCTGCCGTCGCCGACCTCGAGGATGCGTTGCGACAGCTCGGCCATGCGCTGCGACTCGGTGACTTGCGCATAGATGATCGCGGTCGACTGGCCGACGACCTCTTCCGCCGATGCGTAGCCGGTGATGTCGAGGAAGCCCTGGTTGACTTCGGTGATGACGCGCTCGGGGTAGCGCACCATGTCGATCGCCGCCACCGTATTGGCCAGCAAGGCAGCGCGCGACGCGGTCGCCGCGCGCAGTTGCTGCGCCTGGCGGTGGCGTTCGCTGACGTCGATCTGCGTCCACAGGATGCGCTGCACGCCGTCGCCGAGGTCCAGTCTGACGCCGGAGGTGTCCATCATCAGCGCGGTGCCGTCCAGCCGGCGATAGCGCACGTCCTGCAAGGCGCCGCGGCCGCTCTCGAGCACTTCACGCGCGAGTTTGGTGACGCGCGCGAAGTCGGCCGGATCGTCGTAGAAATGCTCGGCCGGATGCGTCGACAGCTCGGCCAGATCGGCGGCGCCGGCCATTTCCAGCAGGCGCTCGTTGACGTGCTCGAACACGCGCTCGGGGTAGCGCATCACGGTCACGCCGACGCTGAGGTTGGACAGCAGCGCGGCGTTGATGCGCGACTGCGCGCGCTCGGTGCGGATCGCGTCGAGCCGATCCAGCCCGATCGAGATGTCGGCGGCGATGCGCTCGACGACCTTGCGCAGCTCGGCCTCGAACGCTGCCGTCGTCGTCAGGTACAGATTGAGCACGGCCCAGATCCGTCCGCCGCGGAACAGCGGCAGACTGGCCGACGCGAGGATGCCGAACGCGCGCTGCCGCTCGCGCCACGGCGCCGGCGCCGTGGCGGCTTGGAGATCGCCGACGAACACCGCTTGCTGCTCGCGCCAGGCACGCCCCGTCGGGCCCTGACCCAGCGCCGAGCCGGGATCGGCGACGATCGCGATGCCGTCGAGATAGGCACGCGCCTGGCCGGCGCTGGCCAGCACCGCGAAGCGCCCGCTGTCGTCGGGGCGCCCGATCCAGGCCAGCGCGACGCCGCGCAATTCGGCGACCTGCGCGCAGAAACGCTGCAGCAGGCCGGCGTCGTCGTGCGCCTGCGCGATCATCTGGTTGACCGCCGCGAGCACTCCGGTCAGCTCCGAAAGCTGCACGATCTGCGCATGGAACTGTTCGCGCTGCGCGAGCAGCGTGTCGGCACGTTCGCGTGCCAGCGTGTCGAGCCGCGCGGCCTGCTGCTCGAGTCGGCGCAGCGCAGCGCGTCGCGCGTGCTGCAGCGCCGATGCGAAACGCACCGCGGCGCCGACCGCGAGCAGGAAGAACTCGAGCGCGACGACGGTCTGCGCCGACGAGGTGTTGGAGACGATAGGCAGGCCGATCGCGGCCGACGCGGTCAACAGCACGAAGGTGAACGCAAGCAGCGCCGCGGTGACCGCGGCGTCGAGCGCGAACACCGAGCCGAGCAGCGGGAACATGATCAGACCGAGCAAGCCCGTGCGCTGGACCGGCGCCAGCGCGCCGGCGCCGATGGCCAGCGCCCAGATCGCCAGCACCAGCGCGAACGCCGCGGCGATTTGCGCCGGCGGCCCCAGCGGCGGCCGATCGCCGCCACGCCAGCGCCTCCAGCCGATCTGGAGCAGCGGGGTCAGCATCGTCACCGCGCTGGCGTCGCCGACCGTCCAACCGAGCAGCGCGTCGACCGCACCGTGCGGCAGTCGGCCGAACAGCACCATGCCGCCGGTGCCGACCGCGGCCGACAGCAGCGACTGCGTCCCGCCCATCGCCAGCAGGAACACGAGTTCGGCGCGCGGGCTCTCCCACCAGGCGTCGACCGTGCCGCCCAGGCGCTGCAGCAGCGCGCGTCCGAGCAGCGGCGCCGCGACGTTGCCGAGCGACGCGATCGTCGCGGCGCCCGGACCCAGCCGTGACGCCAGCAGATTGGCCAGCAGCGAGCCAACGAACAAGCCGGGCGCCGCGCGCCAGCCCCAGCGCAGCGCGACGAACGCGGCGAGCGCGGCCGGCGGCCACAGCGGCGACGCACCGCGAAAGGCCAGCGCCGGCAACTCGGCCAGCGCCAGATAGGCGCCAGCGATCAGCACATTGATCAACAGGCAGCGGTACGCACGCAATTGCGGTTCAGACCTTTCTCGTTAGAGGGTTGCGTAAGCCGATGTTAGGCGAGTGCGCACGCGTTGCGGCGCCGCGCCGCGCCGCGGGGCCACGGTCGAACGTTTTGTTGAGAAATGCCAACGAATCTGCCGCGCGGTAGTGGGCGGATCAATTGGAGTCGAAGTGATCCGCATCAAAATCAAGGTATCAACGAACGTCAACGTGTATAAATCGGTTCCGACATAGTTGGCCGGCCGCCAAGTCCCTGCGATGACCACTCCACCGCCGCCGCGTGAACCCGGCCCGCCGCCCGCCGGCGAAGCCGAGCTCAGCGCAACCGACCAGGCCGAGTCGCTGCTGCGGACGATTCCGATCGGCTTCGCCGGCAGCGTGCTACCGGCCATGCTGCTCGCCTGGGAGCTGCGCGAGCGCGCGCCGGGCGCGCTGCTGGCGACGTGGTTCGGCGCCATCCTCGTCGCGCACGGGCTGCGGCTGGGCGTCTGGTACGCCGCGCGCGATGAACTCCACGCCGGTCGCGACGGCGCACGCTGGTTGCGCTGGCTGCGGCTGAGCGTGTTCGCGCTGGGCCTGGTGTGGGCCATGCTGCCGCTGCTGCCGGCCCGCGCATCGGCGTTCGACGAACTGCTGGTGGCCGCGGTGATCGCCGCGGTATGCGGCGCCGGCGCTGCGCAGCAGTCGTCCGACGCGACCTCGTCGCTGCTGTTCATGCTCCCGCCGGCGCTCAGCAGCACCATGCGCCTGTTCCTCAGCGGCGACGCGACGCTGCAACCGATCGGCGCGCTGGCGCTGCTGTATTACGGCTACCTGGCGCTGGCCGGCCAGCGCACCGAATCGTCGTTCGTCGGGCTGTCGCGGCTGCGCGCGCGCGCCGCGCACCAGTCGCTGCACGACGCGCTGACCGGCTTGCCGAACCGGCTCGCGCTGAACCTTCGGTTGCACGACGCGCTGGCGCGCGCGCGCCGCGCCGGCACCCAGGTGGCGGTCGGCTACATCGACCTGGACGGCTTCAAGGAAGTCAACGATCGCCACGGCCATGCCGCCGGCGACACACTGCTGCGCGAGCTGGCCGCACGCTGGAGTGCGCAGCAGCGCGCCAGCGAACTGATCGCCCGCCTCGGCGGCGACGAGTTCGTCGTCGTCATCGAGGAGCTCGACCCGGCGCAGGCGGCCGCGCAGCTCGGCGCGGTGTTCAGCCGCATCCACGAAGCGGGCACCGCGCCGGTGGCGCTGGCCGGCGGCGCCAGCGCACAAGTCGGGATGACGCTGGGCGTCGCGCGCTACCCGCTCGACGCCACCGAGCCCGACCGCCTGCTGCGCGTGGCCGACGCGTCGATGTACCAGCTCAAGCAGCACAAGGCCACGCGAGACAACTGGTGGCAGTTCGGCATCAGTGACGCGGCCGACGCGCCCGAGCGCGAGCTCCCACCCTACGGCGCCGACGCCGCGGCGGTGCTGGTCGAGCACGCGGCATGGACCGCGCGCATCAACGCCGACTACGCGCAGACGCTGGCGCACGAGCGCCGCGGCGACGCCGGCGCCGGGGTTGAAGCGGCGCAAGCCACGCGGCACGACGCGCTCGACGACGAGCAGCTCGAGCAACTGCGCCTGCTGGTGGCGCCAGACACCACGCGCGAGGCGCTGCAGCAAGGCGCGAGGCAGCTCGGCACGCTGCACTGTCTGGCCGGCGTCAGCGGTTCGTCGCTGGCGCGGGCGTCGGTGACGTACCGCACCATGCTGGCCGACGCACTGGGCGGCGCGCGGCTGTCGGCGAGCCGCCGCTGGCAGTTGCTGCGCATCATCGACGCGCGTGCGCACGATGCGCTGCAAGCCGAGTTTGCCGCGGCCGAAGACGTCACCCAGGCCTATATGCAGACGCTGTCGCGGCCCCGACCCGATGCCGGCACGCGCTGGAGCGACGCCTCGCAACGCGAAATCGACTTCATCGCCGCGCTGCCCGGCATCGTCGCGGTTGCGCTGATCAGGCCGGACCGCGCCGGCGAGCTGGTCGTCGAGCGCAGCGCGGCCCACGACGGCGAGGCGCAGCTGTCGGCGCTGTTCGCACGCGGCCGCCTGCCCAGTCTCGACCCACAGACACGCAACGGACACAGCGCGACCGCCGACGCCTGGCGCACGCTGCAGACCCAGCGCGTCGGCGACTGGGCGCACGACGCGCAGGTGGCGACGTGGCGCGACGCCGGCGTCGCGCTGCACGTGCGCGCCGAAGTCGCGGTGCCGTTCGGCGGCCGCGACGCGCGCGCCATCGGCGTGCTGACACTTTTCGGCGAACAGCACGGGCAGTTCGCCACTTCGTGGATGCGGCAGTGGGCCGTGGGCCTGCAGCGTCGGTTCGAGGCGATCTGGACGCAATGCCACGCGCCGCCCGGCGCCGCGGTGCTGTCGCAGGAGCAGGCACGCGCATTGCACGGGCAGTTGTTCGGTGGCGGGCTCGAAATGCACGGCCAGCCCATCGTCGCGCTGCGCGGCCGGCGCACCGTCGGCATCGAGGCGCTGGCGCGCCTGCGCATGCCCGACGGGCAATTGCTCGAACCGGCGGCGTTCCTGCCGTCGCTGGGCGAGGTCGAACTCGACCGGCTGTTCCGGCTCGGCCTCGAGCAGGCGCTGGCCGCGCTGTCCGCCGCCGACGTCGATCTGTCGATCAACCTGCCGGCGTCGACGCTGCTCGGCTCCGACTGCACCGAGCTCATCGCCGACGCGCTGCGCCGCCACGGCGTCGCGCCACGGCGGCTGACGCTGGAGTTGATGGAGGCGCAAGCCTTCGACTCGCAGGCCCACGGTGCGGCGGTCGAGCGCCTGCGCGCGCTCGGCGTGCAACTGGCGATGGACGACCTGGGCACCGGTTACAGCAGCATCGAGCGGTTGGCCGATCTGCATTTCGACTCGATCAAGATCGACCAGGCGCTGATCGCCCGCCTGTACGACGCCCCGCTGCAGACCGTCACCTTGACCGGAACACTGGTTCAGCTCGGCGCCGAACTCGGCCAGAGCGTGGTCGTCGAAGGCGTTGCCGACCCGGCGATGATCGAAGTCGCCGCGGTGTTCGGCGCCGATCAGGTGCAGGGCTACGCGATCTGCCCGCCGCTGCCGCTGCCGGCCATGCGCGACTGGGTCGAGTCGCACCGCGACGTCGCCGACGCCGACGGCGCCGGCGGTCCGCTGCGCACCTACGCCGGCGCACTGGCCTACCACTGGCGCTATGTGCACATGAACAGCGGGCACCACCCGCAAACGGCCGAAACCTGCGCGCTGCACGCCTTCCTGCTCGCGCACGGCCTGGCCGATTCGGAACCGGCCGCCTGGCACGCCGCGGTGCATCGCGCCGACGGCGACACCGATGGCGCGTCGCGACGGCTGCTGGCCTGGCTGGCCGGCGAGGTCAGCGCGTCGCGCGACGCGCCACGCGACACTAGAACCTGACGAAGGCGCCGGACGCCGCGCGCAGCGGGCGTGGCTCGGCCTCGCGCGCCGGGACGGAGACCGCGGCTGCCGCAGCGCCGGTGCGGAAGGCCTGCACCGCGGCGTGCAGCCGCTGCGCCTGCGCGTGCATGGCCTCGGCGGTGGCGGCGAGCTGCTCCGACGACGACGCGTTGTGCTGCGTGGTCGTCGACAGCTGGGCGACGGCCTGCGCGATCTGCACCATGCCGGTCGATTGCTCGGAAGCCGACGCGGCGATTTCCTGCACCAGCGCGCAATTGCGGTTTTCCAGTTCGACCAGCTCGCCGAGCTGGCGCCGCGCCGCGTCGGCGTGGCCGACAGTGGTCGCGGCCAACTCGCCGATTTCGGCCGACGCGACCCGCGCGCGCTCGGCCAGCCGTCGCACCTCGCCGGCGACGACGGCAAAGCCCTTGCCGTGCTCGCCGGCGCGCGCGGCCTCGATCGCGGCGTTCAGCGCCAGCATATTCGTCTGATAGGCGATGTCGTCGATGATGCCGATGCGATCGGCGATGCGGCGCATCGCCTCGGCGGCGTTGTCGACCGCCGCGTTGCTGTCGTGCGCGTGCCCCAGCACCTGCCTGGCGAGGTCCTCGGCCGAAGTCGCGCTGTCGGCGTTGCGCTGGATCGACGCGGCGGCCTGTTCGACCGTCGCCGAGGTCTGCTCGACCGACGCTGCCTGTTCTGAGGTGGCCTGCGCCAGGCTTTGCGAGGCCGCCGAGATCTCGGCCGACGAGCCGTCGATCTGCGTCGCCGCGTCGCGGATCTGGCCGATCGCGTCGCGCAGCCGCGCGACCATTTCGCCGGCCGAATGCATCACACGGCCGAACTCGTCGTCGCCGGACTGCATCCGCACCGTCAGGTCGCCCTGGGCCAGCGCGGCGAAGGTACCGACCGCGGTGCTCGTCGACCGGGTGGTGCGGCGCACGATGAACACCGCCAGCGCGAGCAAGGCGAGCACCGCGGCGCCGGCCACGAGCAGCGAGCGCAGCACATAGCCCCAGGCCGCCGCGCTGACGTCGTCGATGTACACGCCGGTGCCGATCACCCAGTGCCAGCGAGGAAAGCGCACCGCGAACGCGGCCTTCGGAAACGCCTCGGCGGTGACTCCGCCGCCGGCCCTGGGCTTGGGAAAACGGTATTCGAATACGCCGCCGCGCTCGCCGGCGGCGGCCAGGTTCTGCGCGGTGAAGATGTTCATGTGGCCGTCGGTGGCGACCTGCGTGCCGTGCATGCCGACGCGGTAGCCGGTGGCGACGTCGAACTTCGCCGTCGCCGGCGTGGTGCCGTCCATCGCCGGCACGATCGGATGCATCAGGATTTTCGGCACCGGCGCCGCGTCGTCGCTGACCCAGAAGTAGCCGTCGCCGTCGGCGCCGTAGCGCATCGTGCCGATCGCAGCGAGCGCCTGACTCTGCGCCAGCGCCGGCGTGATGCGGCCGGCGTCGGCCTGCGCCGCGTAATACTCGGCCACGCCGAGCGCCGTCTGCGCCGCGTTGCGCAGCATCATTTCGCGCTCGAGCAGGATCGCCGTGCGCAGCTGGCTGACGTCGAGCAGCGCGACGCTGGCCAGCGCGGCGATGCAAAGGGCCGACAACAGCAGCAGGCCGCGGCGGATGTCGAGGTGGTGGCGGAATTGGCGCATGAAGGGAGCCCGGAAGCGGTGCAACGAGCGACGCCCAGCCGCCCCGTGAGGCGCCGCAATCTAGCACCGCGGGCCAGCGCCACGCTTACAGCGCGACAGCGACGCGGCATCGGCGCCGCTCGCGCTCCGAACTGATGTACACCCCGGGTTCCTCTGGAAAAATATTGACGATCCTCCGGCATCGTGCAACATTTATCTGGATAGGCGGGCTTTGCCCGTCGTTTTGCCAACGATTCCGATTCGCGCGTTCGCCATGTCCAGCCCGCCGCCGACTCCCGCCCTCACCCCTCCAGCCGAATGGCTGGAGCTGCTGCCGGCGTGCGTGATCGTCATCGTCGACGGCCATTTCGCCTGGGCGAACGCTGCCGCGCTGCAATTGATGGAAGCCGAAGAGGCGGCGGATTTCGTCGGCCGCGCGGTCGCCGAGCTGGTTCACCCGCTGGACCTGCACCGTGTCGAGGCGCGCATCCGCCACGCGGTCGAGAACGCCGGCACCAATCCGACGACCGAGTTCCGCGTCTACACCTGTCGCGGCCACGAGCGCGTGCTGGCCATGACCAGCAGGCCGCTGGACTTCGGCGGGCGCGCCGCGGTGCTCGCCGCGTTCCTCGACATGACGCAGCGCGCCGCGATGGAGGAGCGTCTGCAGGAGACCGACCGCAACTTCCGGCGCATCATGGACACGATGCAGGACGTGTTCTACCGCACCGACGCGCACGGCATCACGCGCTACGTCTGCCCGGCGGTGCAAAACGTGCTCGGCTACCGCGCCGACGAAATCATCGGCCTGCCGGCCGCGGCGTTCTACCCCGACCTCAGCGAGCGCGACCGTCTGGTCGATGCGATCCGCGAGCACGGCTTCGTGCACGATTTCCCCGGCCGCATGCAGCGCAAGGACGGCGTGATCATCGATATTTCGATCAGCACGCACGCCTTGGTCGACGAACGCGGCGAGTTCGCCGGAGTCGAGGGCATCTGGCGCGACATCTCGCAGCGCAAGGCGATGGAACGCGAGCTCGAGCGGCTGGCCAGCCTCGACGACCTGACCGGTCTGCCGAACCGCCGCTGCACGCTGCAGGCGCTCGAGCACGCGATCGAGCGCCGCGGCGGGCGCCGCGAGACCTCGCCACTGTGCGTGCTGATGCTGGACCTCGACCACTTCAAGCGCGTCAACGACGAACACGGCCACCTGGTCGGCGACCTGGCTTTGCAGCACGTCGCCTCGATCATGCAGCGCTGGAGCCGCGACGGCGACGTGCTCGGCCGTCTCGGCGGCGAGGAGTTCCTGCTCATCGTCGACGCCGCCGACCTCGACGCGACGCTGGACGTCGCCGAGCGCATCCGCGAAGCGGTGCAGGACATGCCGCCGCCGGAGCGCCCCGGACTGGCGCTGACCGTCAGCATCGGTGTGGCGCAATGGCGCGAGACCGACGTCGATGCGAGTCGGCTGCTCGATCGCGTCGACCGCGCGATGTATGCGGCGAAAAACTCCGGCCGCAATCGCGTGTGCACATCAAGCAACGAGTTGCCGAACGGTCCGATAGCATCTTCGATTTGATCCAGGTCAAAATACCGGATCAAGCGCGTGGGTCGGTCAGCGCCGACGCGACTCATGCGTTGATCGTCATGGCGGCCGCCGCCGCCTCGCCCCCTGGAACTGGAGCCATCGATGAACCCGTCTCCCGCCGCGATACCCAAGGCCGTCTGGATCGCCGCCGCCGCGTTTGCCAGCGCGATCGTGATCCTGCTCGGCGCCGTGCTCTACAAGCTGAACCATCCGGGTGTGCCGGCGCCAGCCGCCAGCGCCGCGTCGGCGGCAGCGGCAGCGAGTGCACCAACTGCGCGCGCGGCGAGCGCGGCGTCGACGACGAGCGCGCCGGCCGTGCGTCGCGGCGAGCGCCGCACCGAGCGTCGGCGCATTGAACCGCAACGCAACGAGCGGCCGGCGGCCGTCACGCGAAACGACGCACCGGCGGCGCAGCCCGCGCCGCCGCCGTGTCGAGACTGCGGCACCGTGATCGCGGTCGCGCCCGAACGCGTCGAAGGCCAGGCCAACGGCGCCGGCGCGGTGATCGGCGGCGTGCTCGGCGGCATTCTCGGCCACCAGGTCGGAGGCGGCAACGGCCAGACCGCGGCGACCGTGCTCGGCGCGATCGGCGGCGGACTGGCCGGCAACGAAGTGCAGAAACGGGTCAATGCGCACACCGTTTACCGGGTCGAGATCCGCATGGACGACGGTTCGGCTCGCAGCGTGACGATGGCCGACGCGCCGCCGGTCGGCACCCACGTTCGCATCGGCGCCGACGGCAGCTTGCAAGCCGCGCCCTGACGCGCCGGTCGCGAGCACTGTGGCCCTGCCGCAACGCCCGCGGCGGATCGCCCTCCTTTGTCGAAACACACGATTACGAGTGTTTTCCCGGAGTTGATTTCGATCAACCCTGCTGAGGCTCGGCAAGGCCTAGCCTTGCATCAACAGATCACAAGATCCTGTTCTGTTGAACTGACCACGGGGAACACCATGACCATCACCACAGACTCTCCGACGCCGCGCACCTTGCGGCGTTGGCTTGCCTCTTTCACCGCGCTGGCTGCGGTGGGTTTCGCCGCGACACCGGCGCACGCGGTGCCGGCGTTCGCTCGCCAGACCGGACAGGACTGCATCGCCTGCCACGTCGGCGGCTTCGGCCCGCAGCTCACGCCGTTCGGGCGAGCGTTCAAGCTCGGCGGCTACACGCTGAGCAACGGCAAGAAGCACCTTCCGGTGTCGGCGATGCTGGTGTCGTCTTACACCCATACGACCAACGACGTCACGCCAAACGCCGACTACCACGGCGAGCACGCCAACGACAACCTGGTCGCGCTGCAGCAGGCGTCGGTGTTCCTCGCCGGGCGCATCAGCGACCATGTCGGCATGTTCGGCCAGGCCACTTACGAGCAAGCGACGTATTCGCCCAACTTCAACTGGGATAACACCGACATCCGTTACGCGCACGATTACCAGTTCGGATCGACAAGCGGCGTGTTCGGCGTCTCGCTCAACAACAACCCGACCGTCTCCGACGTCTGGAACACGGTGCCGGCGTGGCAGTTCGGCTTCATGTCGGCGCCGATCGGCGGGGGCTACGGTACTTCGCCGATGATCGCCAACCTCGGCCAAAGCGTGATTGGCACCACCGCCTACACGCTGATCGACAACCACTGGTACTTCGAAGGCGGGCTGTACCACGGCATCTCGAACTGGTGGAACCAGCAACTCAAGGGCGGCGGCGCCGACGCGGTGTCGGGCTACAACCCCTACTGGCGTGTGAACTATTCAGGCTACGCCGGCAACGCCAACTATGAGGCGGGCCTGATCGGCATGAACACCAAGGTCGACGACGGCACCGGCAGCGGCGCCACCAACAGCTTCAAGGACGTCGGCATCGACGCCAGCTACCAGTACATCGACGGCGGCATCTCGTCGGTGACGGTCAACGGGCTGTACATGCACGAGCGGCAGAACTACACGCCCGGTTTCGTCGGCGCCGGAACCAGCAGCAATGCTTCGGACAACCTGAACTTCTTCAACCTCAACACTGCATACTGGTACCAGAACACCTACGGTGCGACGATCCAGTTCTTCAACACCACCGGCAGCGGCGACGCAGCCCTTTATGGGACCGACCCGAGCGGCGCTGCGTTGAGCCCGAACACCAGCGGTGTGGTCTGGGAACTCGACTGGAACCCGTTCGGCAAGAGCTGGGTCGACCCGGAGAAGAACCTGCGGCTGGGTCTGCAGTACACGACCTACAACAAGTTCGCCGGCAGCTCGAACGGCGCCAGCGGCAACAACTCGCTGTACGTCTACCTGTGGACCGCGATTTGACGCCTCCCCCCGTTTCATCGTGAACCTGGGCGCTTCGGCGCCCTTTTTTCTTGCGGCGCCGGCCGATCGCCGGCGCCGCGTCCGCACTCAATCGGCCAGAGCCGGATAGTCGGTGTAACCCTTTGCGCCCGGCGTGTAGAACGTCGCCATGTCGGGCGCGTTCAGCGCTGCGCCGCGGCGCAGCCGCTCGACCAGGTCGGGGTTGGCCAGCGCGGCGCGACCGAAGCCGATCAGATCGGCTTCGCCGGCGGCCAGCGCCTGCTCGGCCGACGCGGCATCAAAGCCGCCGGTCAGGATGACCGGACCGCCAAAAGCCTCGCGCAGCGCGCGCTTGAACGCAGCCGGAACCGCCGGCGCACCCATCGCCGAATGATCGAGCAGGTGCAGGTAGAGCAGCCCGTGCTTGGCCAGTTCGCCGACCAGCGCCAGGTACTGCGCGTCGAGTTCGTCGAAACTGCCGGTTTCGTTGAATACGCCGTACGGCGACAGCCGGATACCGACGCGATCGGCGCCGATCGCGCCGACCACCGCGCGCACCACTTCGAGCGCGAAGCGGTTGCGCGCGTCGCTGCTGCCGCCCCAGCCGTCGGCGCGCCGGTTGACGTTGGCGTTCAGGAACTGCTCGATCAGGTAACCGTTGGCCGCGTGCACCTCGACGCCGTCGAAACCGGCCTCGATCGCCAGGCGCGCGGACTGCGCGTATTCATCGATCGCGTGGACGATGTCGGACTCGCGCATCGCGCGCGGCCGCGTGTACGGCAGCATGCCCTGCGCGTCGGTATGCACCTCGCCGCTCAGCACCGCGTCGCCGGGCCCGAGCACTTCGGCACCAGACGGCAGATTGGCCTGCTGAGAAACGCGGCCGGTATGCATCAGCTGCACGACGATGCGGCCGCCGCGCGCGTGCACCGCGTCGGTGACGAGCTTCCAGCCACGCACGTGGCGCTCGTCGTACAGGCCGGGAATGCGGGCGTAGCCGAGACCGTTGGGCGACGGCGAGGTGCCTTCGGCGACGAGCAGGCCGATGTCGGCACGCTGCGCGTAGTACTCGGCCATCAGCGCGTTGGCGGTGTTGGCGTCGACCGCGCGGCTGCGCGTCAGCGGCGCCATCACGATGCGGTTGCGCAAAGCCATTTGACGGATCTGCACGGGATCGAACAGCATGGTGCTCCTTTCAGAAGAAGATCGGCGAAAGTTTTTCAGTGTACTCACGAGTACAAAAGCGCGCCGGCGCCGTGCCGCGCCCTGCGTTGATGCGCATACAATAAAAAGATGGCCAGACCACGCACTTTCGACTCCGACCAAGCCGTCGACGCCGCGATGCAGGCTTTGTGGCGCGGCGGCCTCGGCACCACCAGCGTCGACGCCCTGCAAAGCGCCATCGGCATCGGGCGCTCGTCGCTGTACAACGCTTTCGGCAGCAAGGCCGAGCTCGTACGCCTGGCGATCGACAGCTATACGCAGCGCACGGTCGCTGCACTTGACGCCGCTTTCGACGGTCGCAGCCTGCAGCAGGCCGTCGAGCAATTGCTGCTCGACGCCGCGACGACGAACAACGACGGACAGGGCTGCCTGCTGCTCAACGGGCTCGTTGAACTGCACGACACCGATGCGCAGACGCTGGACGCGGTGCGCGATGGCCTGCGCGACATCGCCCAGCTGCTGGTACGCAAGGCCGAAGCCAGCGGCGCGCCGGTGCGCGACCCGGCAGCCTTCGCGGCCAAGTTCATCGCGGCGATCGCCGGGGTGCGCGCGGTGCAGCGCGCTGCGCTGCCCGAGGCGCTGGCACGACAGATCGCACACGAATTCGCCGCGCTGGTCGTCGCCTCCTGACGCGCTGCTTCACGCGGCGCGGCGTACGCGCCGGGCCAGGCCGAGCACGATCGCGCCGAGCGCGAACTCGCCCAACAGCGCCAAGGGCAGCGTCAGCACGCCGCCGAGCGCCAGCCCGAGCACCACGCCCTTTCCCGCCAGCGCGACCCCGCATCCGAGCTTCCAGCTCGCGCAGGCGCTTCGTGCCAGTGTGAGCGCATCGACTGCGCGCGCCGGATCGGGCGCCAACACGACGACACCGGCAGCGTCGGGCGGCACGCCACGCGCCGCGGCGTCGAGCACGATGCGAGGTGCTTCACGCGGCGCGTCGTCGGCGCCGTGCCACGCACCCCGCACGCCGAGCATGGCCAGCGCGTCGAAGGCAGCGGCGATGCGCGGCGACGCGCTCCGGGTCAGCGCGAACAGCGCCAGCGCACCGCCGGCATCGCCAAGCAAGGCGACGCTGCAGCCGCGCGCGCGCTGCAACTGCACCAGACTGCGCAAAGTCGACGGCAGCGTGCCGTCGCCGAGTACCCAGAGAGGCTCGCCGAGTCGGTACTCGATGCCGTCGACGCGCCCGGCGACGCCTCGCCCGCCTTCGCAGCGGACATGCGTCGCGTGGCAGGGCAAGGTGTCAAACGCGGTGGCCAGCGTCGCCAGCGCCGGCTGCGGCGCCTGCGCGGCCAGCCCACGCACGATGCCCAGCAGCCGCGACGGCGCTTGACGCACGCCGAGCAGTTGCCAGCGGTCGAACTCGAAGCGCACGTCGGCTTGCGCACCGTCGAGCACGATCTCGGCCGCATGCGCGATGCGTCGCAACGACTCGGCGCCGTCGAACACGATGCCGCGGCGCGCCGCCGCGGCCAGCGCTGCGGCCGTGCACGCCGGCACGCACAAGACCAGCGCGAACGGCCACGCCACCGCCAGCAGCACGGGCACGCGCAACAGCACAGCGCCCCAGGTCGGCGCGGCGCGGCCCGCGATCGCCAACGCCAGCGCCATCGCGACGGCGCTGGCCAGCGCGCCGAGCAGCGCCTGGCGCTGCAGCCGCCGCTGCGCCTCGGCGCTGCGCGCCAGCGCATGCAGGCGGACCGAGGCGCTGCGCGCCAGCAGCGAGCCGGCTGGCGCACCGCCGACCTCGTAGTCCAGGGTCCGTGAGCCATTGCGGCTTCCTGCATACAAGGCGTCGCCGCCAGCCTTGCGTACGCGCCCGCGCTCGCCGGTCAACGCGCGCTGGTCGACGTCGCCACCTACGCCGCGCACGCACCCGTCGCTGGCAATGCGCTCGCCGGGCAGCACGCGAGCGATGTCGCCGCAGCGCAATGCATCGGATGCGCACCGCTGCCAGCGCGCGCCGCGCCAGGTCCGCGCGCGGCGCGGCAGCAGCGCCGCCGCGTCGAGCCGGCCGCGGCCGCGTCGTGCCAGGTGCAGCGCCGCACCGATGGCCAGCGCGCTGAGCACGGCCGCCACCGCCGCCTCGCTCCAGCGACCCAGCGCGCAAGCCGCGCCGACGGCACACCAGACCGGCACGCTCGCGCGGTGGCCGGACGTGGCGCGCAGGCACCAGCTCGTGCGCGCGGCCAGCGCGATCGCCACCAACGCCGGCAGCGCGACGACCCACGGCGCAACGTCGAGTCCGTCGGCCAGCACCGCAGCAGCCGCGCAAGGCGGCGCCGCGACCCAAGCCGCGGTCGCCATCGGTTCAGTGCCAGCGCTGTGCCACGTCATGGCCTGCCCTCCATCGGCACCGATTGAAGCGCGCAACGGCACACCGCGCTGCGCAAAGCCCTCGCTGACGGCGCGGACAATGCCGAGCCACCCTGGGCAAGCGGCGCCGCGACGCCATGCCCCCGTGGCACCGACGCGGCGAGGGCCATTTTGCGGACGCATTGGACTAGCATCGGCGCGATGGCGTGGACGCGACAGGACATTCTCGACGGGCTTGAACGCACCGCGGTGTTCGGCGGGCTGCGCGCCGAGCTGCGCGCCGCGCTGGTGCCTTACGCCGAGCCGCAGGAGCTGCGCGGCGGCGATGTGCTGTTTCGCGCCGGCGAGCCCTCGCTCGCGCTGTACGTGCTGTGCTCGGGAAGCCTGGGGGCGTTCGGCCGCGGACTGGCCGGCGGCGCCGAACAGTTGCTCGGTGCGATCACTCCCGGCGAGACGGTCGGCGAGCTCGGCTTCCTGACCGGCCAGCCGCGCAGTGCGACGGTGCGCGCGCTGCGCGACTGCACGCTGCTGCGCCTGGGCCGCAGCGACGTGCTGTTGCGGCTGATGGCGCAGCACCCGCAGGCGCTGGCCGAATCGCTGCGCCACATCCTGCAGCGGCTGGGCCGGCGCGACGCCGGCGAAGCGCTGACGCCGCCGCGCACCTTCGCGCTGCTCGGCGCGCACGCCCAGCTGCCGCTGCGCGACAGCGCGGAAAGGCTGGCTGCCGCGCTGCGCCCGTTCGGCGCGACCCTGGTGCTCGACGCCGCGCTGGGTCGCGGCCGCGACGCGGCCTGGCACAGCGCGCACGAGCGCGAGCACCGCTTCGTGCTCTACGTCGCCGACGCCGGCGACGCGGCGTGGCGCGCGACCTGCATCCGCCAGGCCGACCAGTTCCTGCTCGCCGCCGAGCTGAGCGCGCCGGCGCAGCCGTGGCCCGACGCGCTTTGCGGCAGCGGCGGCGACGCCCTGCACCGCACGCGCCGCCTGCTGCTGCTGGGCCCGTCGGGACCGCCGCCGGCGCAGCGCGCACGGGAGTGGCTGCGCCTGTTCGGCGGCGCGGTGCAGGCCCACCATCTGCGCGAAGACGCCGACTTCGCGCGGCTCGCTCGCCACCTGGCGCAGCGCGCGATCGGCCTGGTGCTGTCGGGCGGCGGCGCGCGCGGCTTCGGTCATGTCGGCGTGGTGCGCGCGCTGCGCGAACGCGGCACGCCGATCGATGCGATCGGCGGCACCAGCATAGGCGCCATCGTCGGCGCCGCGGTGGCCTGCGAGTGGAGCGACGCCGAAATCGACGAGCAACTGCGCGCCGGCTTCATCAGCGGCCATCCGCTGCGCGACCTGACGCTGCCGCTGATCGCGCTGACGCGCGGCAAGCGCGCGACGCGATTGCTGCAGCGCGCGTTCGGCACACGACGCATCGAGGACCTGGCGATCCCGTTCTTCTGCCTGTCGACCAACCTGACCGAAGGCCGCGCCGACGTGCACCGCGACGGCGCGCTGTGGAAGTGGCTGCGCGCCGGCGCCGCGATCCCGGGCATCCTGCCGCCGCTGCTCGACCACGGCATGGTCCACGTCGACGGCGCCGTGCTCAACAACCTGCCGACCGACGTGATGCGCGACGCCGGCGTGCATCACATCATCGCCGTCGACATCAGCGGCGACAACGCGATGCCGGCGGCGTTCGAGGACGCCGCGCTGCCCGCGCTGCCGCGGCTGACCTGGCAATGGATGCACGGCCACCAGTGGCCTAGCCTGTTCGCGATCCTGGTGCGCGCGACGATGGTGCAAAGCGAGAGCAGCACCGAAATGCGCCGCGGGCTGGCCACGCGGCTGTTGACGCCGCCGCACGCCGATGTCGGCCTGCTGAGCTGGCACGCCCACGCGCGGGCGATCGAAAGCGCCTACCGCTACACGCTGGCGTACGACGCGCTGCCCTGAGCGACGCCGGCTGCGGCCGGCGCGATCGTGCGACACAACCAGTCGACGACGTCGACGCGTGCCTGCGCGTAAGCCGCGTCGCCGTCGAGCGCCGCGGCATGGCTGCGCTGCAGCAACTCGCCCAGCGGAGCGCGCGCGACCGGGTCCTGCTGCACGTAGGCGCGCACCCGGCACGGCAGCGCGACGTAGTCGCGCAGCAGCGCCGGCCACGCCGAAAGCGCACCGAGCTGCTGCTCCCACAGCAGCAGCGCGGCCAGCGCACCGAGCGCGCTGGTCGGCTGCGCGGGGTCGATCGGCAGCCGCCAGTGCGCCGGCCAGTCGCGCCACTGCTGCGGCGGCATCGGCCGCGCGATGCCGTAGCCCTGACCGCAATCGGCGCCGAGCACCGCGGCGAGCTGTCCGAGCTCCTCGCGTGACAGGCCGGTGTCCCAGAGCGCGTCGCACGCCACCAACGCGGCCGCGGCGTCGGCCGAGCCGCCCGCCATCCCGCCGGCCACCGGGACGCCCTTGTGCAGGTGCAGGTGCACCCCGTCGACGACGCCGGCACGGTCGGCGAGCAGGTGGGCGGCCCGCAGCGCGAGGTTGCTCGGGTCCGTCGGCACCCGATCGGACTGCCGACCCGAGACCGTGACGACGAAACCGTCCCCCGGGCGCGCGACCACGTCCTCGTAGACCGACACGGCCTGGAACACGGTCGAGACCGGGTGGTACCCGTCGCGACGTCGCGGACCGACCCGGAGGGACAGGTTGACCTTGCCGGGCGCGCGAACGCGGACCTCTCGGTCGGCACGCGTCACGGGGAGGCTCACGTTCCCACTGTGCCAGGTCCGAGGTCGGTCGGGGCACCGGCGGCCAGCGCCTCGGCGACCCGGGCGAACGCCTCGATGGCGAGCCGCTCTCCCCGCGCCTGGGGATCGACGCCCGCGGAACGCACGGCACGCTCGGCCCGGTCGGTGGAGCCGGCGAGGGACGCGAGCGCCGACCGGAGCATCTTGCGGCGCTGGGCGAAAGCGGCGTCGACCACGGCGAAGACCTCCTGGCGCGACACCGTCGTGCCCGGTGGGTCACGCCGCTCGAGCCGGACGAGGGCGGAGTCGACGTTCGGTACGGGCCAGAACACCGAGCGCGAGACCGTCGACGTCCGCCGGGCCGACGCGTACCAGGCGACCTTGGCCGACGGCACTCCGTAGGTGCGGCTCCCCGGCGGCGCGGCGAGCCGGTCCGCGACCTCTGCCTGGACCATCACGAGCACGCGCTCGAGCGACGGGAACCGTTCGAGGAAGGTCAGCAGCACCGGGACGGCGACGTTGTACGGCAGGTTCGCGACCAGAGCGGTCGGCGCCGCGCCAGGAAGCTCGGTGAGGTCCAGCGCATCGGCCGTCACCACGGTGAGGCGGTCGGTCCCCGCCACCTGCGGGAGGTGTGCGGCAACCGTCCCGGGCAGCGCGCGGGCCAGCACCGGGTCGATCTCGACCGCGACCACGCTCGCCCCGGCGTCGAGCAGCCCGAGCGTGAGCGAGCCGAGACCCGGGCCGATCTCGACCACCCGCTCCCCGGCGAGGATCCCGGCCGACCGGACGATCTTGCGCACCGTCCCGCCGTCGACGACGAAGTTCTGACCGAGCGTCTTCGTCGGGCGCACACCGAGACGCCCCGCCAGGTCCCGGATCTCGGCCGGGCCCAGCAGGGCGCCTGGGGTGTCAGTCACGACGACGAGCCTATCGGGGGCGGTGACCCGCACCGCCCGCCGGTCGACTCAGCTCGACAGCTTCGCGCCACAGACCGGCCACTGGCCGGCGCCCGAGCGGGCGTACAACATCTGCGCGCGGGCGGTCTGCTCGGCGGCGGACGCCTGCGACGGCAGCCCGCTGCCGCCGACGGCCTGCCACGTCCCCACGGAGAACTGGTACAGGCCGTAGTAGAGGCCGTTGCGCGACACGCTCGTGGGGTTGCCACCGGACTCGCACATGGCCAGCGCGGCCCAGTTGAGCGACGACGCGCTGCCACCGACGGCGACGGGTGTCGGCGCGGCCACCGGACGCGGCTTCGTGCCCACGGCGACGACCTGGTCGACCGGTGCCGCCGTGACCGTCGCGGAGAGCGGCTCGCGCGACGTCTCGACGCCGTCGGTCGTCGTGACGCGCTCCACGATCGTCCGCGCCCCGTCGACACCGGCGGTGCGGACGACGCGCTGCCCGGTGTAGCGGGTCGGGTCCTGCGTGGTGACGGTCGCGAACGCGATCGCCTCGACGCGCGAGACGTCGGCGACCACGATCCGACTGACCGTCACGGTCACCGCACCTGTGTCGTCGTGGGTCACCGCGACCTGATCGAGGTCACCCAGCGTGATGCCGAGCCCCGCGAGGATGTCGGCGATCGTCCGCGAGCCACCGTCGACGACCTGCGAGGTGCCGTCGACGCGCACCGTGGCCTGACCGGCGACCTTCAGCGTCAACGAGAGCGGAACACGACCGGCGGAGGAGCGCGAGGCGACGAGCCGGATGTCGCTCCCCCGCGAGGCGAAGGTCTGGAGGGCCTCCTCGGCCGTCAGCGCGGTGGTCCACACGGTCGACACGACCCCGTCCGTGGAGACCTGCACCTGGTGGGCGTGCCGGACGACGATCTCCGAGCCATCTCTGAGCGCGCTGCCCGTGCTCGGCGCGACGGTGTCGCGAGGGGTCAGCCCGACGTGACGGTCGCGGAGGACGCCGTCGACGCTCCCGGCGAAGGTCGTGAGGGTCGTGACCGTGCCGTCCACGTCGATCGTGACGGTCTTGTGCGCCTGGGCGTAGGCGGCGCCGGAGGAGCCGAGGATCAGGACGAACGCGATGCCGGCGATGATCATGCGCCGCGGAGAACGGAGCGGGCGGGTCCGGCGGAGCCGGGCGGCAGCGAGGTGGGCCAGGGATCGGAGGCGGGCGAGCCCGCGCAGGAGCAGGGACGAGGGGCGTGAGGGCACGCCGGTGGCAGAGGTGAGAAGTCGCACAGGTTTCCAGACGTCGGTGAACCCGGGCACGGGGGCAGGTCGCGCCCGTCGGGCGCCCAGCACGTCCAGCGATCTCTACGGTGTCGTCGCTCGTGTCAGCAGGACCCGGAGGGGGGTCCCGCACGCTGTTCCCGGATCCCCGATCCGGCCGTCACAGCCGTTCGAGAGGGGCTCGATCCGGCCGTTCGCACCCGGTCCGACTGCCACTCGGGGCGTCGTCGTCGTTGAAGGGTGACGCGCTACCGTAACCGATTCGTGACCTTGCGCCAAGTCCGGTTCTCGCGAACGTCAGTACCAGCCGGCCGACTGCGAGTGAGCGAGGGCACCGCACGGTGTGGCGTACCGCCCCGCGATGTAGTTCAGTCCCCAGGTGATCTGGGTCGCCGGGTTGGTCTGCCAGTCGGCCCCGACGCTCGCCATCTTGGACCCGGGCAACGCCTGCGGGATGCCGTACGCGCCGCTCGACCCGTTGCTCGCGTTCACCCGCCAGCCGCTCTCGCGGTCCCACAACGTGAGCAGACAGGCGAACTCGCTGTCGCCCCATCCGCGGGCCGCCACCAGCTGGTGCCCGATCTCCTGGGCGCTTCCCGGCGCGATCACGACGTTCGCGAGGCTCGGCACCGGCATCGTGCCCACCCGGATCACCTGGGTGACCGGTTCGATGGTGGTCTTGGTCGCGATCGGGGTCCGGGAGACGACCGCGCCTCCGACGACCTTGGTCGAGTAGGTGACGACCTGCAGACCGGCGCGACCGGCGACCTTCACGCGGCGGGTGCCCGCCGAGAGCGTCGGGTCGGGGAGGTCGACCTCGGCGAACGGGACGGCCTGGGTCACGCTGTCGCCGCTCTGGGCTGCACGTGTCACGAGCACCACGAGACCGTCCACGGCGGTCGCATCGAGCGGAACGGAGACCTGGTCGCCCTCGTTCAGCACGAGCCCGATCTGCCTGAGGGCGTCGCGGACGGTCGGCTCGTTGGAGAGTCCGTCGATCACCTGACCGTCCACGACCAGGTGGATCGTCTTCTCCGTCGAGACGCGCAGCGGTTCGCGCCCCAGCGGCTCGGACCGTGAGGCGGAGAGCATCGCGTTGCCGTCCCGGACACCGAGGTCCTGGACCGCCTCACCGACCGTGAGCGCCGTCGTCCAGACGGTCCGCGTCTGACCGTCCATCACGACCTCGATCTCCCGACCGTGCCGGACGACGATGTCGCCCCCGTTCACGGCCACCGTGGAGAGCGCCGGGGTGACGGCATCCCCCGCCGCGACGGCGATGCCTGAGCCTTGGAGGACGTCCTGCACGGTCCTGCCGAATGCGGTGACGTGCACCTCGTGACCGTCGACGTCGACCGTGACGGCCTTGTGCATCACGGCGAACGCACTCGTGCCGCCGGCCACGAGCGCCAGCACGAGACCGTGGGCGGCGACGCGCGCGATGCGTTGGCCCGGCGCGCGATCGGCGGTCCAGCGCCGGACCGTCCCGATCAGTCCGCGCCGCCCGTCACGACCGGCCGAGGCGGCGCGGGCGCGCCTGCTCTCCGGTCGTGCCGGTTCGGACGTCACGATGGCGGGACCTCTCGGTGTCGGGCTGCGCTGTCGGGCGCCGGGCAGGTTCTGCTTCTACGGTGCTTCGGGTGGTGCGGTGCTCCGGTACTGCGGGGGTCAGGCTCACGGTGCTCGGGCTCGTCGTGCTCAGGAATTCCGGTGCTCGAGGCCGTCGGACGGGGCACGAAACCGGCCCGTCGGCACACAAGACGTGTCGACCGTAACCGATCCGTGATCCGCGCCGGTAGTCGGAAGGCCCTCGGGACCGGGTCTCTCATGTGGAGCTCATCCGATCGGAGCACGTCGCGACGGTGCTCGACGGGTGCTCACCACGTGCCGTAGACCTTCTCGCTGGTCGCCGCCAAGGCCCGGCACAGCGGCTCGAGCCCCAGGTCACGGGCCTGCGCCATGCCCCGCACCGTCACCGGGACGAGGGACGGCGCGTTCGGACGACCGCGGTACGGATGGGGCGTGAGGTACGGCGCATCGGTCTCCACCAGAACCTGGCCGAGCGGCACCGCGCGGAGCGCCCTACGGAGCTCCTCGTTCGCCGGGAACGTCACCGGCCCCGCGAACGAGAGGTACCAGCCGTGCTCTGCGCAGACCCGGGCCATCGCCTCGTCACCGGAGAAGCAGTGGAACACCGTCCGTTCGGGGGCGCCGTCGCGGAGCAGGACGTCGATCACGTCCTCGTGCGCGTCCCGGTCGTGGATCTGCAGCGCGAGCCCGAGCTCCTTGGCGATCGCGACGTGCGCCCGGAACGCCTCGCGCTGGACGACCCGGCCGGCCGTGCCGGCGCGGAAGTGGTCGAGGCCGGTCTCACCGATCGCCCGGACGCGGTCGTTGCCCCGGGCGACGGCGACGACCGCCGCGATCGCCGCGTCGAGGTCGACGTCGTGATGCGGACGGAACACCGCCGTGAGCCCGTCCGGGGTCTCCTCGCTGATCCCGGCGTGCAGGACCGCCTCGTTCGGATGGATCGCGACGGCACCGAGGAGCGCGGCGTGCTCTCGCACCACCTGGTCGACCCAGGCCAGCGCGGGGAGCTCGCAGCCGACGTGGACCGCGCGCGTGACCCCGACCTCACGTGCGCGGGCGAGGTGGTCGTCCAGGCTCAGCGGCTCGAGACCCTCGATCTCGTCCGGGAAGCCCACCACCGAGTCCAGGTGCGTGTGGTTGTCGACCACCGGGAACGGCAGCGGCTCAGGGGCCGGCGGCCAGCTGCGGTCCCGCGGTCTCGAGCGACCCACGACTCAGCCCCCGACCGGGTCCTCGAGCCGTGGGAAGAGCGAGGCACCCTTCGTCACGATCGTGCCCGCCGGCAGCCGGCCGAACCGAGCGGCATCCGCGATCGGCTGCGCATCGAGCGGACCGAGCGGTGCCTCGGCGCCCAACAGCTCCCACAGGGCCTGGGTGGACCGGGGCATCACCGGGTGCAGCAGCACCGCGAGGGCGCGCAGGGACTCCGCGGCGGTCACGAGGATCGTCGCGAGCCGGCCGTCGGTCGGGTACGAGCCGTCCTCGTGCACCTCAGTCTTCGCCACCGACCACGGCGCCTGCTCCGTCAGGTATCCGTTGGTCGCCTCGACGAGTGTCCACACGGAGGCGATCGCCTCGTGGAGAGCGAGCCGGTCCATCGCCGCCTCGGCATCGGCCACCGCGGTCGCCGCCACGGTCGCGACGGCGTCCTCGCTCGGGCCGTTCGCACCCCCGACCGGAAGCACCCCCCCGAAGTACTTGCCGACCATCGCCGCCACGCGCGACGCGAGGTTGCCGAAGCCGTTCGCAAGCTCGGCGTTGTACCGCGCGGCCAGGTCCTCCCAGGAGAACGAGCCGTCCTGCCCGAACGGGATGGCGCGCAGGAAGTAGTACCGGAACGCGTCCGACCCGAAGTGGTCGATGATCTCGCTCGGGGCTATCCCGGTCAGCTTCGTCTTGCTCATCTTCTCGCCGCCCACGAGCAGCCACCCGTGCGCGAACACCTGCCGCGGGAGCTCAAGACCGGCCGCCATCAGCATCGCCGGCCAGATGACCGCGTGGAACCGCAGGATGTCCTTGCCGACCAGGTGCACGTCGGCCGGCCACGTCCGTGCGAACAGCGCCTGGTCGTCCGGGTCCTCGCTGTCGAGGCCGACCGCCGTCGCGTAGTTCAGCAGCGCGTCGAACCACACGTACAGGACGTGCGTCGTGTCCCACGGGATCGGGATGCCCCAGTCGAACGTGTTCCGCGAGATCGAGAGGTCCTGGAGACCTTGGCGGACGAACGCGAGCACCTCGTTGCGGGCGCTGGCGGGCTGGACGAACGTCGGGTTCGCCTCGTAGAAGTCGAGCAGCCGCTGACCGTAGTCGCTCATCCGGAAGAAGTAGTTCTGCTCCGAGAGCATCTCGACCGGGCGACCGTGGATCGCGCAGACCTGCTGCCCCTCGAACTCCCCCGTCCCCGCGACCAGGTCTCCGGGGAGCTTGTACTCCTCGCAGCCGACGCAGTAGGGGCCCTCGTAGGATCCCGCGTAGATCTCACCCTTGTCGTACAGGTCCTGGATGAACGCTTGTACCCGCGTGGTGTGGCGCTCCTGCGTCGTGCGGATGAAGTCGTCGTTCGCCGCGTCGAGCGTGGTGAGCACGGGCTTCCAGGCGGTCTCGACGAGGCGGTCGGCCCACTCCTGCGGGCTCACGCCGTTAGCGTCGGCGGTGCGCATGACCTTCTGGCCGTGCTCGTCCGTACCGGTCAGGAACCACACCGGCTCCTGGCGTTGACGGTGCCACCGGGTGATGACGTCCGCCGCCACCGTCGTGTACGCGTGCCCGATGTGCGGGGCGTCGTTCACGTAGTAGATCGGCGTCGTCAGGTAGAAGGACGAGGGGGCAGACATGCGCCCATCGTAGGGGCGCCCCGCCTCCACGATCGTCGCTGCCCGCCGACGCCGCCACCTCCACCCGACCCAACGCCGCGCTCCGCGCCGCACCGGCGACCTATGTGAAGCATGTGACGGGGGTGGCGCCCCACCGGTCACCTCCACCTCGCCAGTCACGCACGCGGTGCGGAGAGCCGGCCCCGTCAGCCAGAACTGTCCGCACGTCGGCGACAAGGCGGCTCGGGTCGCGGACCACATCCTCGAAGCTGAAGCGAACGACGACCCAGCCCTGCTTGGCCAGCTCTCGGTCGCGGCGGCGGTCCTCACGGAACTGCGACCGATCGGAGTGGTAACGGAAGCCGTCGGTCTCGACGACCACGAACCCTTCGACCAGCAGGTCGACCCGTCCGACACCGAGGATCCGGACCTGGGGCTCGACGCGCAGGCCCTCCTGGCGGAGAACGAGCCGCGCGAGGGTCTCCGCCGGGGACTGGCTCCGGCCGTCCACGAGTCCGAGGACGAGACGCGCACGGACCGCGGCCGTCGGCGGCAGGACGGCACGGAGCTCGTCGACGGTCACGAGTCCGCGGTTCAGCGCCGAGTCGACGGTCACGACCGCCCGATCGCCGGGTTGACACTGCAGCACCCGCGCGAGCGCGGACGCCAGTGGTGCGACGCGGGCCGGCGGAGCCGAGACGAGATGCGGCATCTTTCCTGTCAGCGGGGCCGATCCCGGTCTGATCGCGGATCGGTCATCGCGCGGCAGGCCCGGTGAGTCTCTTGTCGGTGGAGCCGCGCGCGCCAGGCGGCCCGACGCTTCGCGAGCACGCGAGCTCGACGGCAGGAGCAGCGAGGGCGGAGAGCTCTGGCCCGGCGGCGCCGCCTCGCGGTGGATCACCACGGTGTCACCGTCACGAAGCCCCGGACGGCTCGTCCCCCGCGATCGCGGGACGGACAGGTGCACCCGGTCGGACCGATCGAGGACCGTCAGGTCGTGCAGGTCTGCGGCCGAGACGCACGTGACCTCGGCACGGAACACCGTCGCGGCGATGATCGCCCGGTCGACTCCGGGCACGGCGTAGCACCCGCGATGCACACGCCGAACCAACCCACACGCGACCAACTGCTCGAGCTCACTGCGATCACCTGGTCGCTCGACGAGCTCGGAAAAGCGTCCACACCCGCCGAGGTCCGCCAGACGCCGCGAGATCGTCATCCAGAAACCGTGCGCTACGGGCCGTCCGGGGCGATGTCGCCGCAGGACGTCATGTTGACGATCAGCCGGATGGCCACTCTGTGCACGGCTCACGGACCGTGCGTGCACCAGGCCGAACCCCGTCGGCGCTCCGCGCTGCACGCGTGACACGAGAGACGCGTGGGACGGGTGTGTCGTCTCAATCGGACCAACGCCCACAGCTGCACCCTCTGCGGCGCTGGGCGCACAGGTGCGGCGCTGGGCGCGCGGCTGGGGCAGCGGAGACGGCGGAGACGGCGGGGCTCAGGCCAGGCGGGTGAGGCCCTTGCGGAGGCCGCGGACGGCCTGGGCGATGCGCTGCTCGTTCTCGATCAGGGCGAAGCGCACGTGGCCGTCGCCGCCGGGGCCGAAGCCCGTGCCCGGCGAGACCGCGACGTCGCAGTCGCGCACGAGCAGCTCGGCGAACTCCACCGACCCCAGGTCTCGGTAGGGCTCGGGTATCCGCGCCCAGGCGAACATCGTGCCGCGCGGTCGCAGGATGTCCCAGCCGATACGGCCCAACCCGTCGACCAGGGCGTTGCGTCGAGACTCGTAGATCGGGCTCAGCTCGGTCGGGTACTCCGCCGCCTCGTTGAGCGTCACGGTCGCGGCGATCTGGATCGGCTGGAAGGTGCCGTAGTCCAGGTAGCTCTTGAGCTTCGCCAGCGCACCCACGACGTCCGCCCGACCGACCAGGAACGCGACCCGCCAGCCAGCCATCGAGAACGACTTGGTCATCGAGTAGAGCTCGACGGCGACCTCCTTGGCCCCGACGCACTGCATGATCGACGGCGGCGTCCACCCGTCGAAGCACATGTCCGCATACGCGAGGTCGTGCACGAGGACGACGTCCCGCTCACGCGCCCAGTCGACCAGTCGTTGCAGGTCGGCGAGCTCGACCGTGGTGGTCGTCGGGTTGTGCGGGAACGACAGGACCACCACCCGCGGCTTGGGCCACCCGAGCTCCCAGGCCTCCATCACCCGGTCGATGTACCCCGACCCGTCCGTCCCGTCGCCGATCGGCACCTGCCGGGCGTCGGCTCCCGCGAAGTACGGGCCCCAGATGTGGATCGGGTAGCTCGGCGTCGGCACGATCGCGGCGTCTCCCGGCTGCAGGAGCACCCACATGAGGTGGCTGAAGCCCTCCTTCGCGCCGATGGTCGAGATGATCTCGGTCTCCGGGTCGAGCGAGACCCCGAACCGCCGGAGGTAGAGGTCGGCGACCGCCTGCCGCAGCTTGGGGATGCCACGAGAGGACGAGTACCGGTGGTTGCGCGGCACCTGGGCGGCCTGAACGAGCTTGTCGACGGCGATCTGGGGGCTCGGCAGGTCCGGGTTCCCGAACCCGAGGTCGATCACGTCGTGCCCGGCGCGGCGCGCCTCGAGCTTCAACGAGTCGATGATCGTGAAGACATACGGGGGCAGGCCGGGGATGCGACGGAACTCCATGCGGACGACGGTAGTGCGTCCGGCCCGCGGAACGCAGACACTGGGAGCCCCTGCACACGTCGAGCCCCGGAGGTCCACGTGACGACCACATCGAACCGAGCGCTGCTGGTGGTCGACGTGCAGCCGACGTTCTGCGAGGGCGGGTCGCTGGGCGTCGACGGCGGCGACGCGGTCGCCCGAGCGGTCGCTGACTACGCGGCGCAGCACCGGGACCGCTACGTCACCGTCGTGACGACGCAGGACTGGCACGTCGACCCGGGACCACACTTCAGCGAGGACCCCGACTACGTCGACACGTGGCCGCCGCACGGGGTCGCCGGCACCGCGGAGGCGGAGCTGCACCCCGCGCTGGCCGACCTGCACCCGGACGCCGGCGTCAAGAAGGGCGCCTACGTCGCGGCGTACTCCGGCTTCGAGGGTGCCGACGAGGACGGACGGTCGCTCGAGGCGATCCTCCGGGCGTGGGGCGTCACGGCGGTCGACGTCGTCGGGATCGCCGAGTCGCACTGCGTGAAGGCCACGGCGCTCGACGCACTCGCGCTCGGGCTGGACGTCCGGGTGCTCACCGATCTGACGGTTCCGGTCACCCCCGACCAGGGTGAGCAGGCGCGCGACGAGCTACGACGCGCGGGCGTCGAGCTGCGCGAGTCGTCCGCGGCCTGACGCCCGGCGCGCAACGGAGACGCGGCGCGACACCTCGCCATCGATTCCGCCGCGCGTCCGCCCTGTCAGGCTGCCTGCGGGTCGTGCAGCGGCTCGGGCCGCCCGAGGTGGAACCCCTGCCCGAACGGCACACCGAGCTCCCGCAGGCAGTCGAGCTCACCGGCGGTCTCGACTCCCTCGGCGACGACGGATGCGCCCAGGTCGGCGGCGAAGGTCAGCAGCGCGGCCGCGAGAGACCGTCGACGGGCGTCGTGCGAGATCCCGTGCACCAGGCTCAGGTCGAGCTTGATGAGCTCGGGCGCAAGCACGAGGACGTGCCGCATGCTCGCGAACCCGGCCCCGACGTCGTCCACGGCGATGCGCAGACCGGCCGCTCGGAGCGGAGCGAGCACCTCGCCGAGTGCGCCGTAGTCGGACACCTGGGTGTGCTCGGTGATCTCGAGCACGAGGCGCTCCAGCGGCTGGCCGAGCAGGGTCGCCGTGAAGTCGGGCAGCAGGATCGTCGCCGGTGACACGTTGAGCGACAGGAAGCCGGGGGCGTGCGGCAGCCCGACGAGCGCGCTGCGGATCGCCCGGAGCTCGAGCTCGGCCCCGTGCCCGGCACCGGTCGCCCGTGCGAACCACTGCTCGGGCGGGCGCACGCTTCCCGCGAACCGGGACAGAGCCTCGACGCCTGCGTGCCTCAGCTCCGCGAGCGCGACGACGGGCTGGTAGACGATCTGCGGGCCCCCACGACCCATGAGGTCCCGATAGTCGTGGACGAACGCACGGTCCTCGGCCTCGGAGCGGTCCTGCTCGGCGAGCGCCTCGGCGATCTGCTGGGCGAGGACCTGCAACGTCGCGAGCTCACGTGCACCGACGTCGTCCCGCACCACGTGTGCGATCGCACCGAGGACGCCGAAGACCGCCCCGTCGGGACGCCGCAGCGGTACCCCGACGTACGCCCGCGTCGCGGGGTCGAGGGGGGTCCGGACGATGGACAGCGCGGGGAGGGTGGCGACGTCGGCGATCGCCGCGGGCACTCTGCCGTCCACGACGAGACGCGCGAGCGACCCTTCGTCCGCCTCCGAGGCACCCGCGAGGCTCCGCACACCGGTCCCGACCGCGGCGTTCACGATCCGGTGCCGGCCGTCCGCGAACCGTCCGACCACCACCTGGTCCAACCCGAGATGGACCCGCACGGTCTCGAGCTGGGCATCGATCGCCCGTTCGGTCGCGGTCCGCGCCGATCCGTCCGGCACGACGGCCTCGAGGTCGCCGACCCGCCAGGAGAGGCGGGCGATCTCCGACTCGTGGGCGATCACGGTGCCGATGACGCGCGCCACGACCTCGGCGTGCGGGACGGCAGCGCAGAGCTGCTCCTCCGGGAAGGTCCGCGACAGACCGCACAGCACTCCCAACGGGTGCCGCTCCGGGGTCAGGATGGGGATCCCGACCACGCCCTGCGCGCCGGAGCGGATCCCGACCTCGAACCGGCGCCGTTCCTCGGGCACCTCGTCGAGGTGGGGGAGGACGACGACGGATCCCTCGCGCGCCACGGTCGCGCTGAGCTGCCACGCCCACGCCGGCACGGTCTCGGCGAAGCCGAACGCGGTCGCGTGGTGCGTCGTCCCGAGCACGACGGGGACGTCGTCGGAGGTACCGACCGCGACCCACACGTCGAATCCGGATCGGTCGATGAGGTCGTCGAGAAGCAGGCTGACGGCAGACGTGCGCCGTGCGAGCCCCGCCGTTCCTGCCATCCCGCGACCCCCCGACTGATGGGGCACCGTGCGACGCCCGTCACCTCCTCATCGGCACGTCGGGGGCGAGTCCTGAATCGGCGGTCTCGACCGACCCAGCGTGCGGCAGCAGACGCTGCGGCGCGGCGGAGGTACCCGCAGCGCAGCGCACGACCGCTCGACGCACGCGCCCCGGTACCGCGCCAGACCGCACGACCGCCCGTGGGCTCAGCCTCGCCGGGCCAGCGCAGCCGCGTACAGGTCGCGCTTGGAGGCCCCGGCGGCGTCGGCCACCTCCCGGACCGCCTCCTTGAGCCGCTCGCCGGTGTCGACCCGCGCGAGCACCTCGGCGACGAGGATCGCGACCGGGGTCGCCGACGCCTGCGGCGACCCCGCGACGACGACGGAGATCTCGCCACGGACCTCGCCCTCACCGGTCCAGGCGACGAGCTCCGCCAACGTCGCCCGGCGCACCTCCTCGTACGTCTTGGTGAGCTCGCGGCACACGGCGGCGGGGCGGTCCGCACCGAACGCCTCGACCATCGCCTCGAGGGTGGCTCCCAGCCGGTGCGGCGCCTCGAAGAACACCATGGTCCGACGCTCTCCCGCGAGCTCCGCGAGCGCGCGGGTGCGCTCGCCGGGCTTGCGGGGCAGGAAGCCCTCGAAGCAGAACCGGTCGGTGGGCAGGCCGGACAGCGCGAGCGCGGTCAGCACCGCGCTGGGTCCCGGGGCTGCGGTCACCGGGAGCCCGGCGGCGACGGCGGCGGCGACGACCCGGAATCCCGGGTCGGAGATGGCAGGCATGCCCGCGTCGGTGACGACCAGCACGGTGCCGCCACCGGCGACGACCTCGAGCAGCTCGTGCGCGCGGGCCGTCTCGTTGTGCTCGTGGTAGCTGACGACCCGACCGCCGATCCGCACCCCCATGCGCGACGCCAGGGCGTGCAGACGCCGGGTGTCCTCCGCGGCGACGACGTCCGCCTCGGCGAGGAGCCGCCGCAGCCGCAGCGACGCGTCCTCGACGTCGCCGATCGGGGTGGCGGCGAGGACGAGGCGACCGGTCATGGCTCCCAGCCTGCCATCTCTCGTCCGCCGCTCAACGAGCGCCCCTACGATGGCGCGGTGACGACGACCCCGGAGCACCCGGTCCCAGCGGACGACACCCCGGGGGATCCGCGCATCGTGCCGCGCCCGACCGCACCCGTCGGGCCCCCCGACCCGGTCGCAGAGGCCGGGCGCAGTCAGGAACCGAGCGCGCGCCACGCGGCAGCAGGGCCCGCGGACGCCATGCGGGACCGTTCGCTCCACAGCGACCGCGCGGTCATCGGTGGACGCGTCGATCACCGTGCTCCGACGATCGACTCCCCCCCGTCGGAGCCGGCTACCACCGGCCCGACGGGCACCGAGCGCCGACTGCTCGGGCGGCTCCTCGGTGAGGACCGGCTCCAGCTCGGCGCCACCGCCCACGACCGGCTGTGGGGGTGGCTCGGCCCGCTGCTGGTGACGGTCCTGGCCGGTGTCGCGCGGTTCGCCAACCTCGGCCGGCCGCACGCGCTCGTCTTCGACGAGACGTACTACGTCAAGCAGGCGTACACGCTGCTGAAGGTCGGGTACGAGGCGCGCTGGCCCGACAACCCGAACCCGGCGTTCGAGGCCGGCCACCTCAACACCTTCCTCACCCAGGCCGACTACGCGGTGCACCCACCGGTGGGCAAGTGGCTGATCGCGTTCGGCATGCAGCTGTTCGGGCCCGCGAGCTCGTTCGGCTGGCGGTTCAGCGTGGCGGTCGCTGGCACGCTCGCCGTGTGGATGGTCGCCCGGATCGCGCGCCGGCTCTTCGCGTCGACGGCCCTGGGGGTCATCGCGGGCGGGCTGTTCGCCGTCGACGGCGAGGCGATCGTGCACTCCCGCACGGGACTGCTCGACCAGTTCGTCATGTTCTTCGCGCTCGCGGCGTTCGGTGCGCTGCTGCTCGACCGCGAGCAGTCCCGTCGGCGGCTTGCGGCGGGCGCCGCGCGGGTGATCGACGCAGGCGGCGAGCTCGGCTGGTCGAGCGTGCGTCTCGGGGTGCGTTGGTGGCGCGTCACGGCTGCCGTCCTCCTCGGCCTGTGCATCGGCACGAAGTGGTCCGGCATCTACTTCCTCGCGGTGTTCGGCGTGCTGAGCGTCGCGTGGGACCTCACCGCACGTCGTGCGATCGGGCAACGCCGCTGGGCTCTGACGACTCTCGGCCGCGACGCGATCCCGGCAGGACTCGCGATGGTGACCATCGCGTTCGCGACGTACCTGGCGACGTGGACCGTCTGGTTCCGGACACCGGCTGCGTACATGCGGCAGTGGGCCGTGCAGCACCCGGGCGAGGGCGTCCAGTGGCTGCCCCCGGCGCTCCGGTCGCTGCTCCAGTACCACGCCGACATGTGGCACTTCCACAACACGCTCCAGACCCCGCACCCGTACGCGGCGTCGCCCCTCGGCTGGCTCGTCCAGTGGCGGCCGACCTCGATGTACTACCCGGACTCGGTGTCCGGTCTGGACGCCACGGCATCCCAGGCGCTCTGCGGGTCGGACCGGTGCTCGCAGGCCATCACGTCGCTCGGCAACCCGCTGATCTGGTGGGCGGCGACCGCCGCGATCGTGGTGGCGCTCGTGTGGCTCGTACGCCGGTACGACTGGCGGGCGGGGGCCGCGCTCGTCGGGATCGGTGCCGGCTGGCTGCCGTGGCTCGGCTACGCGCACCGGACGATCTTCACGTTCTACTCGATCGCGTTCGCTCCGTGGATGGTGCTCACCCTGACGTTCGTGATCGGGATCGTCCTCGGGACCCGGGACGACGACGCGCGGCGACGACGCATCGGCCGGTGGTGGGTCGGTGGGTTCCTGGTGCTCGTCGTGCTCGTGAGCGCGTTCTTCTACCCGATCTGGACCGCCCAGGTGGTGCCCTACTGGTTCTGGCGCCTCCACATGTGGCTGCCCAGCTGGATCTGATCGCGCCCGACGCGCCGCTGCTACCAGTCGACGTGCGGCGAGGGATGCCAGCGGACGCCGATGAGGTCCCAGTAGTCGCGGTGCGCCGCGACACGACGCCGGTACGAGTCCCAGCCGCGCCGACCGGGTGCTGTCCACGCGACCTCGGCGATGGCGGTGAGGCGGGGCAGGAGCATCTCGGTCAGCTCGTCGACCGTGGTCAGGGTCTCGGTCCAGATGGCGGCCTCGACGCCGATCACCGACTCCATGGGGAGGCCGGGGATGAGGAGGGTGGGATCCCAGTCGTACGCGTCGCGCAGCTCGATGTGGCCGGCCCACTCGAGACCGCGCGGGAACGCCGCGTCGTACTTCATGTCGAGGTACGCCCGTGTCCCCGGCGACATGAGCACGCGGCAGCCGACCGCCGCGGCGGCCACGAGCTCCGCCTGGCCGGTCCGGGGGTCCCAGTACTGCAGCACGCTCCCGGGCGCGAGCGGGACCCCGGCGGCCTCCTGCCAGGCGACGACGACCTTCCCCGCGTCCCGCACCGCGTCGTGGGCGATCCCGACGAGAGCCGCGTACTCGTCAGGTTCGAGGCCCAGGACCTCGTCCCCGCCGAGGTGCACGTACGGCCCCGGTGTCATCGCGGCGACATCGGTGAAGACGTCCTGCAGGAATCGCCGGGTCGCCGGCAGCCCGGCGGACAGCCGGCTGAATCCCACCTCGATCCCCGTGTAGGCGTCGGTCGGCTCTCCGGACGGCGTGAGCTCCCCGTACGCGTGCAGCGCCGCGTTGACGTGACCGGGGACGTCGATCTCGGGGACGACGGTGATGCCGCGGGACGCGGCGAACGCCACGATCCGCCGGTACTCGTCCGACGTGTAGTACCCACCCCGGGCACCGTGGACGGCCGAGCCTGCCGACCTCTCGACGAGACCGGGGCGCGACGGCACGTCGAGCCGCCACCCCTGGTCGTCGGAGAGGTGCAGGTGCAGGACGTTGAGCTTGTAGTACCCCATGAGGGACATCACCAGCTCGATGTCCTCGACCGGGAAGAAGTGCCGCGCCACGTCGACGCTCAACCCCCGCCACGCGAACCGGGGCGCGTCCTCGACCCGGAGCGCCGGGGCGTACACGAGACCCGAGGGGTCCGAGCACAGGGTCTGGCGCAACGTCACGACGCCGTAGTAGAGACCGGTCACCGCCGGCGCCCGCACCAGGGCGCGTCGATGGTCGACCACGAGCGAGTACCGCTCGGCCGGGTCGGCGTCGACAGGGCCCGCGGCAGGGTCCAGTCGGAGCTCGATGAGGTGGTCCCGTCCGTCGTCGGCCGAGAGCATGTCGACCGGCCCGATGCCGATCCGCTCGGCGAGCCGCGCCACGTACACGCCGAGCGCGATCTCCGCCGGGTCCGGGCCGACGAGCAGGCCGACACCTGCCCCCAGGCCCAGGCCCGGACCGTCACCTGGTTCCACGTAGCGCGGTGCTGGGACGATCGACAGGGAGTCGGGCACGGTGGACAGCTCTCGGTCGGGTGGTGGACGAGGTGGCAGACGTGCAGGTCACGCTAGGCGTACCGACCCGTGTGCGGTCAACCGGTTGGGCCGTCCGAGGGACACCCGCCGCCGTCTCGGGTCGCACCGTCAGGCGATCGGATGACGCCCGACGTGTGCGGACGTCGTCGAGATGACTGCTCAGCCTGCGACGACCGTGAGCACCACGGCGGCGAGCGGCAGGAGGCCCTGGACGGCTGCCGCGCGCGCCAGCGCCGGTCTGCGGATCACGAGCACGACGGCCGCGGCGGTCATCGACCCGGTCGCGAACAGCAGCACCCCGACGCCGGCCGCGCGCGTGGCGTCGACGTCGGACCGCGAGAGGACGAGTCCGGCGAACGTCCCGATCGCGAGGAACAGGTTGTACCAGCCCTGGTTGTACGCGAGCTCCCGCGTGATGCGGGCCTCTGCCTCCGAGGCGACCCCGAAGGTGGCACGAGTGCGCGGGGCCGTCCACAGGAAGCTCTCGAGCGCGAAGATGTACACGTGCACGAGTGCCGCGATCGTCGCGAGGACGGCGGCGACCGTCGGGACGCTGGCGGGCATGAGCGGCCTTTCGTGAGGGGTCGACGAGCCGTCAGCCCGTGACCCGGACGAGCATCTTGCCCGTGTTCTCTCCGCGCATGAGCCCGAGGAAGGCCGCGACGGCGTTCTCGATGCCGTCGACGACGGTCTCGTCGAACACGACGTCGCCTGCCGTGAGCCACCCGACCATGTCGGCGCTGAAGGCCGCGAAGTGCTGCGTGTAGTGACCGACCGTGAATCCCTGCAGGGTCAGCCCCCGCGTGATGAGGTTGCCGATGTTCCGCGGTCCCGCGGCGGCGCCGGTCTCGTTGTACTGCGAGATCGCTCCGCACAGCGCCGCGCGTCCGCCGTCGTTGAACGCGTCGAGAGCAGCCTCGAGGTGCTCGCCGCCGACGTTGTCGAAGTACACGTCGATGCCGTCGGGCGCCGCCGCGGCGAGCTGACCCGCGACGTCGCCGTCCTTGTAGTTGAACGCCGTGTCGAAGCCGTACCGCTCGGTCAGCAGCGCGACCTTCTCGGGCGATCCTGCCGAGCCGATCACGCGAGCGGCGCCCGAGAGCCGGGCGATCTGTCCCACCATCGAGCCGACGGCGCCGGCCGCACCGGAGACGAACACCGTCTCCCCGGGCGCGAGGTGCGCGATCTCGCGAAGTCCGACGTACGCCGTGAGAGCGGTCATCCCGAGCACGCCGAGGTAGGCGGAGACCGGGACCCCGGGGATCTCCGGGACGACGCGGAAGCCGGTCGCGTCGTCCTGGGCGACGTCACGCCACCCGAGCTGGTGCACGACGACCGAGCCGACCGGCACGTCGTCGGACGCGGACGCGATGACCCGGCCGACCGCACCACCGGTCATGGTCTCGCCCAGGGCGTACGGCGGCGTGTACGACTTCCTGTCGTTCATCCGGCCGCGCATGTACGGGTCGACGGACAGGAACTCGTTGCGCACGCGGACCTGACCCGGTGCGAGCTCGCCGAGCTGGACCTGGACCGTGCGGAAGTCCGATGCGGTGGGCCACCCGACCGGGCGGGCGACGAGCTGGACCTGGGTGCTGACGACCGACGACATGATGTCCATCCTTTGCTGAATTCTGAAACGATCGGTCTACTATAGGCACGTCGTCGGTGGATGCCGCGACGAGGAGGTGACCATGGGGCGCAACCAGACCTTCGAGACCACGACCGTCGTCGCCGCGGCCCGTGACGTGTTCTGGGGCCAGGGCTACGAGGCGACCTCGGTGGCCGACCTCGAAGAGGCGACCGGCGTCAACCGGTCCAGCCTTTACCACGCCTTCGGCAGCAAGCGCGGGCTGTTCGACGCCGCGGTCCAGGACTACCTCGACACGGTCATCCGGCCCCGACTGCGCGTCCTGACCGGCTCGACCGCCGGACGCCTCGGGCTGCTCGCGTACGTCGACGGCCTGCGGTCGGCGGTCCAAGCCCTCCCCGACGACTCGCCTCGGCGCGGGTGCCTGCTGGTCAACTGCGCCGCAGGGCTCGCCGGGCACGACGACGCCGCGCGTGCCGTGGTCGACGACTACCGCGTCGAGCTGACCGCGGCACTGGGACATTCGCTCGCCGTCGCAGGCGTACCCGACGAGATCGACGAGGGGGCGATCATCCTCTCCTCGCTCACGATCAGCGCGATGCTGCTCGCCCGGATCAACCGCGAGGCGGCCGACCTCGTCCTCGGCACCGCCCGCCGTCACGTCCTGGAGTGGACTGCCGACAACCGGTGACGTGCGGACCACCCGACCTGCGCCGCACGCGTTCCGATATCGTCGAGCTCTTAGCGTGCCCGGCGTCCGACAGGAGCCAGCCATGTCCGTGATCCCCGCGAACCCGCGCCACATCGCGCTCGTCGCCCACGACAACAAGAAGGTCGACCTGCTGCAGTGGGCCGAGTTCAACCGAGGGACCCTCGCCCACCATCAGCTGTACGCCACCGGCACCACCGGGACGATGCTCGAGTACGAGCTCGGCCTGCACGTCACGCGGTTCCTGTCCGGCCCGCTCGGCGGTGACCAGCAGATCGGCGCCAAGATCGCCGAGGGTCTCATCACGATGCTGATCTTCTTCTGGGACCCGCTCGAGCCGCAGCCGCACGACCCCGACGTCAAGGCGCTGCTGCGCATCGCGACGGTCTGGAACGTGCCGATGGCGTGCAACACGGCGTCGGCCGACCTGATGATCTCTTCACCGCTGCTCTCGAGCGACTACCAGGTCGTCCGCCCCGACCTCGGTCCGCGCGGCTGGGACGGCACGGCGCCGGTCGAGGGCTGACCGCGTCACTGCGTCAGCGCGTCTCTGCCGGCGGGTTCGGGCCGTCGAGGATCGTCCGCTGCATCCAGGTGACGTCGTGCCAGGCGTCGTGCTTCCAGCCGATGCGCCGGTACGTCCCGACGGCCTCGAAACCCATCGCGGTGTGCAGTCCGACGCTCGCCTCGTTCGGCAGCGTCATGCCCGCGACGACCGTGCGGAAGCCCCGATCGGCAAGCCGGGAGAACAACGCCTCGTAGAGCGCGCGACCGGCACCGGTGCGCCGCCGACCGGTCTCGAGGTAGATGCTGACCTCGCACGCCCAGCGGTACGCCGCACGCGTCTTGAACGGACCGCCGTACGCATAGCCGACGACGCGGGTCTCGTCCTCGAGCACGAGCCACGCATGGCTCCGTGCCGCAGTCGCGATGCGGGCGGACATCTCGTCGACTCCGGGCGGATCGATCTCGAAGGTGATCACGGTGTCGGTGACGTACGGGGCGTAGATCTCCGCGCAGGCGGCGCCGTCGCGCTCGGAGGCGGCGCGAATCACGGGAGCGTGCGCGGTCATGGCGACGATAGTAACGTCAAGGGCTCCTATAGTGGCAACCATGCCGACCTCGCTCTCCACGTCCCTCGCCTCGACGCTTCTCGAGGCGAGGCGTGCGCGCGGGCTCTCCGCCAACGCTCTCGCCGAACGCTCAGGCGTCTCACGGGCGATGGTCGGCAAGATCGAACGGGGCCAGGCGCAGCCCACGGCCGTCCTGCTCGGACGCCTCTCGGCCGCGCTCGGCATGACCTTGTCCGAGCTCGTGGCCCGCGCGGAGGGAGACGTCGACGACCGTCGTCTCGCCCGTGCCGCCGACCAGCCCAGGTGGACCGATCCCGCCACCGGCTACGTCCGCCGCGCGGTGTCCCCCGACGCAGGCGGCCCGCTCGAGCTGGTCGAGGTGACGCTTCCCGCGGGCGAGAGCATCACCTACCCTGCCGAGGCGTACGCGTTCCTGCACCAGCAGATCTGGGTCCTCGAGGGCCGCCTGCTGTTCCACGAGGATGACACCGAGCACGACCTGGCCGCCGGCGACTGCCTCCAGCTCGGTGCGCCCGCACCGTGCACATTCGTCAACGCCACCGACGAGGTGTGCCGCTACCTCGTCGCACTCGCCCGGCGACGGGACTGAGCGCCGATCCGAAGAACGAGAACGGGGCACGAGCGCGAACTCGTGCCCCGTGTTCAGGGTCCTGCCGTGCCATTTCTGGTGGAGCTGAGGGGATTCGAACCCCTGACCTTCTCATTGCGAACGAGACGCGCTACCAACTGCGCCACAGCCCCTCAAGCGGGAAACAGAGTAACACCCGCGGACGCCGGATCGAGAACCGGCGGCTACTCCCCGGAGGCTCGACGTCGCGCCAGCACGGCGTCGAGGTCGATGCCCCCGCCGGCCGTGCCGGAGGCCGGGGCCAGCGGGGTGCCGCTGGCCACGTCGCCCTGGTCGATCGCGCCCGCCGACGTGCTCTGGGCCGAGCGGATCTGCTCCGCGGGAGCGAAGTCGCCGTCTGTCAACGGCGCCGGCTCCCGTCGCGGCGCCGACGCCTTCATCGTGTAGGTCGGACGTGGGACAGGGACCGGCGCCCACTCGTCCTGCGCGACGTCCGCCGCGGCGACCGTCCCGTCGGAGCCGCCTGCACCCGTCGTCCGGGAGGCACGCGGGACGACAGCCCCGAGGAGCGTCTCCGACG
>MLJW01000235.1_pt1 | contig 40655 bp, 36 predicted proteins | sample 888231 | NCBI WGS metagenome assembly MLJW01 (sample SAMN05788063, study PRJNA343431) | mine drainage metagenome | isolation source: sample collected from the inflow into an acid mine drainage treatment plant... | place: Germany: Lusatia, lignite mining district
GCCGACCGCCTCTGTGACAATCTGCCAGATCCCGTTTCCGGGTCGCGTCAGATCAATTTTTTTAGCCGCTCCCACAGCGGCTCCGGCAACTCGAAACGATCCACATGCAACATAGCGCAAGCTACGTTTCATCAAGCGCCTAAATGTTCCATCGAGGTTTGAAAACACTGCCTAGGTAAAATGACTATTGGAGTAGCAATCCTGACACTGAATGCCGAAGCGCAATTGGCCGGACTTTTGAGAGCGTTGAAATCAGAGGAACAGAAGATGGATATTTTGGTTTTGGATTCCTCGTCTACTGACGCAACGATGTGTATCGTTGAAGAATCCGGGTGTGCGAGATTTCATAGGATCGATCGAAAGGACTTTAACCACGGAGCTACAAGGGAGTTGGCGCGGCGATTGCTGAATACTGATATTGTTATTTTACTTACTCAAGACGTTGTTTTACTGCCTGGAGTTGTGAGTGCGTTGGTTGAGCCTTTGGTGTGTCGCCGGGCGGATATTGCATATGCAAGACAATTACCACATGTGGGTGCGGGATTGCTCGAAGCATTTCCAAGATTATACAATTATCCTAGCGAACCACAGAATCGATCATTAGAAGATGTAACGCGCTATGGAGTGTATACATTCTTTTGTTCCGATAGCTGTGCCGCATATCGAAACGAGGCGCTCGAAAGAATCGGCGGATTTCGGGCGATTTTGACTAATGAAGATTACTTTGCAGCAGCGAGAATATTGCGTGTCGGCGGACGTATAGAGTATGTTTCGCGAGCTGAAGTTAGGCATTCTCATTGTTATTCACTTTGGGAGGAATTTGTGCGATATTTTGATACAGGCTTTGTAAGGGCTCAACATCCTTGGGTGAATTCGTTGGTGGGGAATGCGGAAAATCGTGGCGCTGGTTTTGCGTTCGAATTTCTGAGGGCAGTTGGAAGGTCGGAACCATTGAAAATTGGATACGCATTTTTTCAGTTGTGTGTAAAGTGGCTGGGGTTTAGAATTGGCTATATTTCCTTTCGGTTTGCTGGTGCTTGGTGTCGTTATTTCTCTTCCCAGAGATATTATTGGGAATCGGAGTATGTGAATCTTGAGACTGTGGACGATTAAAATTTATGAACAAAAATATAGTATTGCTTGGTGGTAGCGGATATGTTGGTGGTCGCTATGCCTCACTATTGAAAAGTCGTGGGTATGGAGTGATTTCTATTTCAAGATCCGATCTCGGGAGGTTGGGAAGTCATGGTTTAGCTGCCGCGCTTACTGATGCTGGTGCATGTTTTCTAATAAACGCTGCAGGATACACTGGGAAACCGAACGTAGATGCATGTGAATTGAATCGAGCAGACTGTTTGTACGGGAATTCGGTCTTGCCTGGCTTGGTTGCACAGGCATGTGTTGACGCAAATGTTCCATGGGGGCATATTTCTTCTGGTTGTATATTTAGTGGTGCGGGTTCGGGAGGGAAGGGTTTTAAAGAAGAGGACGAAGCAAATTTTTCGTTTCGTACGAACAACTGCTCGTTTTATAGTGGAAGTAAGGCGCTGGGCGAGGAAGTAATCGCTGGCGTAAAGAATGTTTATATATGGCGGCTCAGAATCCCTTTCGATAATCTGGAAAATCCACGAAATTATCTCACGAAGTTGATGCGATATGACTGTCTCCTTGAGGCCCGCAATTCGATTTCGCAACTCGACGAGTTTGTGACAGCGACCTTCGCATGCTGGGAGAAACATGTACCTTTCGGAACTTATAACGTGACGAATCCTGGTTCGGTCACGACCCGGGAGGTAGTCGAGATGATCAAGAAGAGTGGCGTCTGTAAGAAGGATTTTCGATTCTTTGAGAGTGAGGAGGAATTCATGAAGATTGCTGCGAAGACACCCCGTTCGAATTGTGTCTTGGATTCATCGAAACTGGCATCTGTCGGGATTTCAATGACGCCAGTCCATGAGGCGGTGGAAAAGGCCTTAGTGAACTGGGTGCCTGCGACGGTCTGAACCTTGCAATCAAAGTATTGGCGGTTTCAGCGGGGAGGGCATTCAGCCCTTTCGCCTCATTCCTCTAACCTCATTCCTCTCTTTTCATGAATCTCCTTGTAACCGGCGGCTGCGGCTTTATCGGGTCCAATTTCGTTCGGCAGCGGTTGATGAATACCGATAAGGAAATCGGTACGCTCGTGAATCTCGATGCGCTGACTTATGCGGGTAATCCATCTAACTTAGCGGATTTTGCCACCGATCAACGCTATTGCTTTGTCCATGGCGATATCGGCGATGTCGAATTGATGTCCCGTCTGCTAGAGGAGCATGCGATTGACGCGGTCGTTCATTTTGCGGCGGAATCGCATGTGGATCGCTCGATCGATTCACCAGAGCCGTTCGTGCAGACGAATGTAGTCGGAACCCTGCGACTTTTGGATTGCGCACGGCGGTGGTGGAAATCGTTGCCAGCAGATAGGCAGTCAATCTTCCGCTTTCTCCATGTATCGACGGACGAGGTTTATGGGACCTTGAGACCGCAGGATCCGGCTTTTAGTGAAGAAACGCCGTTCGCGCCAAATTCTCCCTACGCGGCTTCGAAGGCGGCGAGCGACCATTTGGTTCGGGCTTATCACCATACGTACGGGATGCCTGTATTGACGACCAACTGCTCGAACAACTACGGACCGTACCATTTCCCCGAAAAGCTGATCCCATTGATGATCCTGAACGCTCTGGATGGGAAAAGCCTGCCCGTTTACGGCGATGGATTGCAGATTCGAGACTGGTTGTACGTCGAAGATCATGCCGCGGCCATCTGGTTGGTGCTGAATCAGGGACGGGTGGGGGAGACTTACAATGTCGGTGGTCTTAACGAACAGCCGAATATCAAGATTGTGCAACAAATCTGCGCTTTGCTAGATCGCAAATTCCCACGGCGGGACGGGAAATCCTATACGTCCCAAATTACGTACGTCGCCGATCGTCCTGGGCATGATCGCCGCTATGCGATCAATTGCTCCAAGCTCCAAAATGAATTGGGGTGGAAACCGCGGGAGTCGTTTGCCACTGGCCTCGAGAAGACCGTAGATTGGTATTTGGCCCATCGTGATTGGGCGGATGATATTACAGCTACGCGGTATGCGCGGGAGCGGCTGGGAGCCGCCCCCGCGGGCAATGGGAGATAGGCGTTAGGTGCAAGGTAGGCGAGAGGCGAGAGGCACGAGGCGAGAGGTACATGGGAGGCGAGAGGCAAGAGGCGAAAGGTTAGAGGCGTATGAGTAAGGGTGGATTCAAAAGTTTGCTCGTTTGGCAGAAGGCGCAGGAGCTTGCCGTCGCAGTGTACAATGAAACAGGACAGCCCGCGTTCTCGCGCGAATACGGATTGGTTGATCAGATGCGCCGTGCCGCGGTCAGTGTTTCCAGCAACATCGCCGAAGGAGATGAGCGGAGCAGCGATCGTGACTCCGTGCGATTCTTCTTTATTGCCAAAGCCTCGATCGCCGAACTCCGTTCTCAACTTGACCTTGCTGCCCGTGTTGGACTGCTCCCAAATGACCGATTTGCGTTGCTTGATACAGCCAGCGATGAAGTCGCCAAAATGCTTCGCGGACTGATCAAAGCCCGCTCTCCCAATGAATAATTCAGCTCATATCCCTCACGCCTCTTCCCTCTCGCCTCATGCCTCGTCCCGCAAAGGGATCGTTTTAGCCGGCGGCTCCGGCACTCGCCTGTACCCACTGACGATCGCCGTCAGTAAACAGCTGATGCCGGTATACGACAAGCCGATGATCTATTATCCGCTGTCGGTGTTGATGCTCGCTGGCATCAGGGAGATCCTGATCATCTCGACTCCCCAGGACCTGCCTCTCTTTGAACGCCTGCTTGGCGATGGCTCCAATCTAGGCCTTCGTCTCAGTTATGCAGTTCAGCCGAGGCCGGAGGGCTTGGCTCAGGCGTTTCATATCGCCGGGGACGTGGGATTCATGAATGATGAACCGGCGGCGCTCGTATTGGGGGACAATCTATTTTATGGGCACGATTTTGTGAGGTCACTCGAGGCCGCTGGCTCGCGGACTGACGGAGCGACCATTTTCGGGTATCATGTGGCGGATCCCACGAGTTATGGTGTCGTCGAATTTGCTCCGGACGGGCGTGTGCTCTCCTTGGAAGAAAAGCCGGCACAACCGAAATCAAACTACGCCATCCCGGGTATCTATTTTTACGATGCCGACGTGGTGAAGCTGGCCCGTAGCTTGAAGCCTTCAAAACGTGGAGAACTTGAGATCACTGATCTGAATCGACTCTATTTGGAGGCTGGAAAGTTGCAGGTTGAACTTCTGGGCCGCGGCACCGCTTGGCTCGACACCGGCACGCATGATTCGCTGCTCGATGCTGCCCAATTTGTTCAAGTGGTCGAAACGCGCCAAGGATTGAAGATCGCGTGCCTTGAGGAGATTGCGTGGCGGGCTGGCTGGATTGACCGCGCAACGCTCGACACAAATGTGGCACGACTCGGAAAGTCGAGTTATGGCGCCTATTTAAAGCAATTGGTCGAGGTATCTCAGACCTGAGTCTGCCGCTTTTTTGATGAAAACGCTGATTATTTTTGGAGGCACAGGTTTTATTGGGATGCATTACGCGGCGATCGTACTGCAAAATGAATCTGAGACACAGATCATCGCTGCGGATATAAAGTCCTTCGCTGGTCCGTTTTATGAGCGGGTATTGCGTGCTTTTGTGTCAGCGGGCCGACTCCGCTGGGTCTCGTGCGATGTGCGGCAAACAATCTCGTTGGACGTGGTTGGATCCAAGGGCGACTTGATCGCAAATTTTGCGGCGATTCATAGGGAACCCGGACATGAGGAGAACGAGTATTACGACACTAATCTACCAGGAGCCCGGAATGTATGTGAGTTCGCCTCGCGGGTGGGGTGCAAAGAGATCGTGTTCACTAGCAGCATTTCGCCTTACGGCCCGACTGAGGAGACCAAGCATGAGCAGTCGCCGCTGACGCCGGAGACTCCGTATGGAAAGTCGAAGAAGCAGGCGGAGGAGATTCACCGGGCGTGGGTGGCCGCCGAACCGGGGCGGAAGCTGCTGATTGTGAGGCCTGGGGTCGTGTTTGGAGAAGGGGAAGGAGGGAATGTGACGCGGCTCGTGCGCGCCGTGTCGAAACGATACTTCGTCTACATGGGAAACCAGGGCGTCCGGAAGGCTGGTGGCTACGTGAAAGAGCTCTGCAACGTGATTCAGTTTGCGCGGGAGAAGCTGGCCGCTTCATCGGATCCAACCCTGACCGTGAATTTCGGGATGTATCCGACGAAGACCCTGAAGGAATTCGTCGATGCCATTCGGGCCGCCAACGGACAACGGGGGATTATCCCCTCGGTGCCGCGCTGGGCGATCATGAGTGCCGCGGTGGTTGCGGAGCGGCTTGGTAAGTTGGTTGGCAAGCAGGTTGGCTTGAGCCCGAAACGGGTTCGAAAGCTCTACCGCTCGACCAACATTGAGGCCCGGTGGCTGCACGAGAACGGGTACCCGTATCGGTATTCGATCGAGGAGGCGTTCAAGGATTGGAAAAAGGACCGCCCGGAAGACTTTCGATGAAATGCTGAAAGCTGAAATTCGGACAATTTGAAAATCGGAGATTCGAAGATTCGGAAATTGGAGACGGAAGAAGCTGACGGCTAATATTCCGAATTGTGAATGTCGATGAGTCTGAAAATCTGGAATATCAGACTGCAAACCGATTTTAGATTTCCGATTTTCCGAATTTTAGATTTTCAGAGTTCAGAGTTGGACCCCTGTCCGGATGCGATGGGGCATAGCTGTGCCCGGGCGTCGAAGGTCGTTGAAGTTTAGGGTTTAAGTGGGAACCGGCGGCTGTTCAGCTCGCGGGGAGAGTCCTCGATATTCGTGATGAGCAAGTTCTATCAATTTGTCGGTTTGCTCGGGTTATGCCTGATTGTGAGCGGAAGCCTTTTGGCGGAAGGGGTCGGGTTTGATTCGGGCGATTTACAGACGGCCGCCAAGTGGGTGCTCGGTCCGCCAGCAGAAGCGGTTTCGAAGGTCCCGGGAAATGGCAGGTGGCTGCGTCTGAGGGCCGGAGAAGATTTTTCGATATCCGCATCCGCTGCGAACCTCGCTCGTGTGCGAAAGCAGCTGGGAGATCTACACCGTGCAGGTTGGAAACTCTGCGTGATCGTGCAGTGGGGAAATTGGTCCAGTGGAACCCGGCCCGGAGGACACCTCCCGGTGGATTTGACCGAGGCTTACGATCGATTTCGGCTGATCGGTAAGCTGTACGGCCCCTGGGTCGATGCGTGGGAAATTGACAACGAGCCCGATATTGGATTCGTGCCCGAGAATGCGGAGACCTATGCGGCGTATCTGAAGACCGCGTACGCGGCGCTGGGAGCGGGCGATGCCCGCTGTTTAGGTTTAGGGTTTAAGTTGAAGCCGGACGACGCTGTCACGTCTGCGCGGGGCGCGGGGTCCGATCCTAAACTTCAACCTGCAACTTCAACGATCACTGCGCAAAGTGCAGTGATTATGGCTCCCCTGTCGCTGCCGCCGGGGCCGTGGTTCGAGACGTTTTTGCGCAACGATGGGCTGGGCTACACCGACGGGTTCAATTTCCACTACTACGGCTACGCCGCGGATTTGCAGGGGGATTATGAGATGTTTCTTTCCGCCGTGGGCGGGAAGAAACAGAGAAGCGAGAATCTAGAATCTAGGAGCCAGAATGGTTCCAGCGTGGCGGGCGATATGGAGTGCGGTGATCCTCACCGCTTTCGACGAGAGGTTTCACCTCTCGCGCCGGGAGGCGAAGCCTCCCGTGCAAAGCGAGGTAGAACCTCGCACTCCACATCTGAAACCTCCGTCCCGCAAGGGCGGGACTCTCGTCTTCTTCTAGCTCCTAACTCCTCACCTGCCCTGAGCGGAGCCGAAGGGCTCCTCGATTCTTCATCCCGCACCTGGCGTCCCTTTACCCCGTTCGACTTCGGTCTCTCCAAGCCGGCGCCGTGGATGTCACTCATCGGTGCGAAGGTGGGAGCCTGGGAGGCGTCGCCGGCGCTGGCGTATTTGCTCGGTTCGCGGGCATCGACGTGGCCGAGCAGGGAGTCGAAGCGTTGGGTCGTGACGGTGCCGCGGCCGTCGCCGGTCGTGATCGACGTGATCGGCGCGGATGGGATGCATCCGTTCAAGCAATACAGCGGATACTGGATCGAAGGCGAAGTCGGCCACCCCGGCTCCTACCTCGCCCGGGCCTCGGTGGTGGTGTACAACTTTTCGGATGAAACGGTGAGGGGGCGACTGGTCTTACCGGAGCAATTCGTGAGAAGAAGCGAGGAGCCCTTCGACTCCGCTCAGAGCAGGCGGGGAGCGAGGAGCGAGAATGAATCTAGAAGCCTTTCCGGGAAGGAAAGGCGGGTGATTAATATGGAGTGCGGTGACTTGGCACCGCCCTCGACGGGCGGGCCTGACCGCCCGCTCAGGAGAGCGGAGGTTTCGGAATCCGAAACCTCCAGGCGCAAGTCGAGCCTCGCGTCCAAAGGCGGAATCGAGATTCCGCACTCCATATCGATCAGCTCTGTCCCGCCTGCGCGGAACCGCACAAACACCATTCTCGCCGCAGGCCCTGAGCCTGCCGAATGGGCTTCTCGCTTCCCGCCTGCTCTGAGCGCAGTCGCAGGGGCTCCGAATGCTTCGTTTCCTTCGTTATCTTCTGTTCAAACCAAATCCCTTCCGATCTTCATGACCGAGTTCGGCTACGCGTCGTTGTCGAAACGGGAGTCGTGGTCGATCCAGGGGCGGGTGCGGCAATGGGAGTGGTTCCGCGACGCGGTCGCGCAGATTCATCAGCTCGGGATCGAGGGGGCGATGGCGTTCTACGTGCCGCCGTATTTCGAATCGGGGCTGTTTGAGTTCGGGCTGGCAATCGATCCGAGAATTCAGAATCCAGAATTCCGAATACAGGAGCTCGAGGCACTCGAACCTAAGCCGGTTGAACAGAAGGCAACGAAGGTAACGAAGATTACCAAGGCGGAGTTGGAGGAACAGGCGCGGGCGCTGGCCCGGCAGGAGGCGGAGCTGCGGAAGCAAGCCGCCCAGGCGCGCGAGAGGAGCGAGGAGTATCGGAGGGAAAGAAGCGAGGAGCGTCCCGAAAGAATCCAGAATCTAGAATCTAGAATCCCGTTCGGCAGGCTCAGGGCCTGCGGCGAGGGGGATTCCGGCGGTATTTCCGGGGCGGAAAGGAGGAACGATATGGAGTGCGGTGATTCTCACCGCCATCGACGAGAGGTTTCACCTCTCGCGCCGGGAGGCGAAGCCTCCCGTGCAAAGCGAGGTATAACCTCGCACTCCACAGGGAACACTCTGCCTCTAAAAACTATGGAGTGCGGTGGCTCGACACCGTCCCGCGCATGCGGGAACGCGAGGCCTGTCAAGATCTTGAGCGGAGTCGAACGGGACTCGCGCCCGGAGGTTTCGGGGGCCGAAACTTCCTCCCCCGCGGGCGGTCAGGCCCGCCCGTCGACGGCGGTCCCGCAGGCGCGGGACCGCACTCCACACCGAACTGACGCTGCGGACAACGCGAACGGCGGATTGGGACAATCCGCCCTACCGGCGAGCACCGTCCCGCAGGCGCGCGACGCTGCTAGCACCATTCTAGCCGCAGGCCCTGAGCCCGCCGAATGGGCTCCTAGCTCCTCGATTCTAGATTCTTCTTCCGCTTCCGTCCTCACCCTCGCTCCGCATTCCCGGACGGTCATCCCCGTGTGGGTCGCTTTCGACGCGCGGCGATTTGTCGGACATGAGATCGAGATCCGGTTCGTGCCGCAGCAAAGAAGCGAGGAGCCCTTCGACAGGCTCAGGACCTGCGGCGAGGGGGATTCCGGCGGTGTTTCCGGGGCGGAAAGGTGGAACGATATGGAGTGCGGTGATTCTCACCGCCATCGACGAGAGGTTTCACCTCTCGCGCCGGGAGGCGAAGCCTCCCGTGGTTCGTTATTGAGCAGTGCGGAGCCTCGGCTCCGCTTTGGGTCGCGAGCCTCGGCTCGCAACGTCGAGGACCGGCAGATTCCGAAACATCTGTGCGGGCGGTCGAGCCCGCCCGTCAAAGGCGGAGCCGAGGCTCCGCACTCAATAGTGGGTCATGCTGCGGACAACGCGAACGGCGGAGTGGGACAATCCGCCCTACCGGCTAGCACCGTCCCGCACACGCGGGACGCTGCTAGCACCATTCTAGCCGCAGGCCCTGAGCCCGCCTCTTCGCCGAAGGCCCTGAGCTTGTCGAACGGGCTCCTCGCTTCTTCTATCTGGGCTTCCCGGCTCTGGCCGGATGCGAACGGGATGCGGTGCCTTACGGTGGCGTCGCTGTCGCGTCCTGCCGCTGCATCCGCGGTCAATCGACGCACGCTCGAGGCGCTGCCGCGGGTGCGCGAGGAGCCTCCGCGGCTGGCGAGTGGACCAGGATTCGCCACTCCAGGCGTGAAGATCGAGGCGCTGCCGGACGGCTGGAGGATCACGGTCGAGCGTGATGAGCCCGATCCCAAGAGCGGCTATGGCGAGCTCTATCCCTGGCTGGCCGAGATTCCCTGGCCCGACGGTCAGGCGTTCCCCGCCGGTTCGTTGCTCTCGTTCCTCTATGCCTCGCCCAACGCCCGCCCGGAGGGTGCTGGATTTGATTTCCGGATACGCACCGCCAACGGCGACCTCTTCGGTGTGATGCCTCCGCTCACCGCCCATCCCTACGCGCTGACGTACCTACAGGCCCGGGGTAACTTCACACCGGTATTCTATGGTCGCATGAATCTACCCTGGCGTTTTCAGGACAACCGCCCCGTCGCCCTGGTCTTCCAGCTCCGCCCCCGCCACCTGCCGGCGGTCTATGAGTTCCGTTCCCCGCGGCTGGTTCGTTATGAGCGATGATTTCTGAGGAATCTAGGAGCTAGGATTTAGAATCTAGAATGATTCCAGCGTATCAGGCAGTTCCTCCCATTTTCCCTGTGACGCGCGGTAGAATCTCGCATTCCACGGCGACTGCGAGCGTAGCGCTTCCTCCATTCTCGCTCCTAGCTCCTAACTCCTAAATTCTTCCTCCGGAGCCTCACTTTTCTTCGAATTCCAGCCAGCGGATCAGGCACGGCCAGAGGGTGCACCAGGTGACGATGATCGCGGGGTTCTGGGCTTCGAAATCGACGTAGCTGTGTATCATCGTCAGCGCCAGGCCCAGCGCGAGGATCCAGAGTGGGGGATGGCGCCAGACGGCGTTCTTGATCAACTGGAAGCCCCAAAAGCCCAGCATGCCGATCAGGGGGAGCAGGCCTAGAATGCCCAGCTCCGCTGAGAACTCGGCATAGTCGTTGTGGGCGTGATGCCAGAACATCCGGATCACGCCGTTGGTGCTGCCGGTGATCAGCGGATACCGGACCTGATAGGTCGGAAAGAGAAACCGGAAGGAGCCCAGGCCGTGGCCCAGCCACGGGGCATCGCCTGCCATTTGCCAGGTGGCCTTGGCGGCGACTTCGCGCATGACAATTGAGTTGGTTTTGTCCTGACGGAAGAGCTCCTCGGCCTTGGACCAAGCCTCGCCTAGGCGGAGGCTGCTCCCGGCGATGAGCAGGAAGGCAATCAGTATGGCCAGCAGGGAGAAGGTGACGATCGGATTTGAGCCCGACGAGCGTTTCCGGATGAGGTGAATCACGAACGTGACACCGAGGACAATGAGGTAGCCGACCAGAAGGAAGGTGGCTGCGCGGGAGTAGCAGAGGATCTCGGTCGCCCCGAGAATCATGCCGAGGAAGAGGAAGACGCCCGCCGGAGTCGATTTCAGCATGCGGCGCTCGGTGCGCGCGAAGTGATAAGCGCCTATGGCGGCGCAGACGGCGATCATCAGGTTGAAGTACTCGCCGGCGTGGTTCTTGTAGATGAACGGGCCGACGAAGTAAGGAGTACCATAATATAGGGACCAGTAAATCCGACCATTGCCTGCGACGCGCTCGGCGATTGAGAAGAAGGCGAGGGCGGTGGCGTTGATGACCAAGATGGTGAGGAGCAGGACGGCACTCCGGCGGCGGGTGAGGCCGACCCAGGCGGCGCAGACGGTGAGGAAGGCGGCGAGGTAGGCGATGACCGCGATGAGCGGCGGAATCTGTGACCAGGGCACGCCTGCGATCCCGTGGGGCAGGGCGTGGTGGTAGGGGATCGCCTGCATCCACCAGGACTGGCCGGGTCCGTGGACGAAGTGCCAGGCGGGGTTGAGCATCTGGACACCGACGTAGCCAAAGAAAACCAGGCCCAGCCAGAAGACCGGGAATCGAAGGAGCTTGGGCCACATCATCAGTGTGAACGCGTCGTCGCCGCGGGCGTCGGCCTCGTAGTGGCGGGGGAGGAGGGCGACGACGAAGGCGAGGAGCGCCAGCCCGAGGCTCACGACCTGGGTCCAGGTCAGTTCGCCACCGATGGCCCAGGGGAGGAAGATCAGCTGCAGGGCGATCAGACCGATGAGCTGCCGCTCGCGTGGATGCAGCGGGGCGTTGCGCGAGGTGTGGGCGCGGAGCCGCTCGAGCGGACGCTGACGGCGCAGGTATTCGGAGTGAGGAACGTTGTCTGGTGATTCCACAGGTGCCCGACGCTGGTTGGCCTTTGCGCCGAGGGCAAGACGGACGGTGGAGGGAAAATGCTAAAAAACTGAAAAGCTGAAATGCTGAAAGCTAAAAGCTGAAATTGGAGTGCGTTGCCAATCGGTGTGGAGTGCGGTGGCCCGACACCGCCCTGGACGCGAGGCCTGACTCGCGCCTGGTAGGGCCGGATCTCCGAGCCGGCCGGGTTTGGGGATCGATGTGGAGTGCGGAAGGGATAACGCTGAAAGGCTGAAAAGCTGAAATTGGGAGTGTCTTTACCTGGAGTGCGGAATCACGATTCCGCCCTGCGCGGGAGGCTCCGCCTCACGGCCCGGCATCCGGATTGGCGAAAGACGGAGGTTGCGGATTCCGAAACCTGAGGGCGCGAGTCCGGCCTCGCGTCCAATAGCGGTGTCGGGCCACCGCACTCCATATGAATCGGCGACCCACTCCAACTTCCGCGGCTTCGCCGCCCCCAAAAAACCCAATCCATCCCTTTCATCCCCTTTATCCTTGTGAATAATTGATCCCCTCCATCCCTGTAAATATCTCCCGTCTCCCGGTCCCAGCACGAGATCCGGCCGTCAGGCGGGTAGCGTCGCGCCGGGGCGAAAGGGGTTTATAACGGTCACGCCGTCGTAGGCCTGACCGTCGTTAAGGTCCTCTGAATAAACCACAGTCGCGGCCAGTTCCTTCGCGGCCGCAAGGATTGCCGCATCCCAGTACGAGAGCTGGTAGCGTTCCTGGATCCTGATCGCCAGATGGACGAGGCCCGTAGTCAGCGGTGCCACGGGGAGTCGTTCGAGGGCATCCAAGTACAATTCCGCAGCTGCAATCGAAAGCGGGGGCTGGAATTTGCGGGTGGCGACAACGAAGAACTCCTGGAGCACTTGGGCGCTCGTCCCAACCGAATCGGCCAGGAGAAGGCGTCGCGCGATGGCGGTCTTGGCGGCATCCTCCGATCGAGCGGACGCCGCATAGGCGACAACGTTAGTGTCGAGAAAGTATTCGGCGGTCATAGAGGTCATCCCGCGAGCTCATCTGGCCCTGATTGTTGCCAACCGCCGCAAACGCCTTCTCGAAGAGGCGTCGTCGGACCTTTTGGGGATCCTCGCCGCTGGCGTAGGCCCTGAGGCTCTCGGCGGCGACCGCGCTGATCGTGGTGTCCTGTTTCGCCGCCGCCACCCGGGCCATCCGGTAAATGTCGTCAGGGACGGAAAGGGTGACATTTCTCATGAGTGTGATCCTGTGAAACTGTGAAACTGTGTCAATCCTGGAGGGGGATGGGGAGAAAATGCTAAAACGCTGAAACGCTGAAAGCTAAAATGAGAGTGCGGCGCTGACTGATGTGGAGTGCGGTGGCCCGACACCGCCGTCGACGGGCGGGCCTGACCGCCCGCGGGGGGACGCCGGTTTCGGAACCCGAAACCGGCGGGCGCGAGTCCCGTTCGACTCCGCTCAGGATCTTGACAGGCCTCGCGTTCCCGCAGGCGCGGGACGGTGCCAGGTCACCGCAGTCCACATCGGAAAGCGGAGCGGCGCCAATTTCAGCTTTTCAGCGTTTTCCTTCAGCCACCACACTCCACACTTCTAACTCCTAAATTCCAGCTCCTAACTCCTAACACGCCCTCAGCTCAGCGCGCGCTTGATCAGCTGCTCGGTGGTCGCGGAGGCGCCCAATGCGAGGGCGGCGCGGCGGATGGCCTGGTCGGCATCCGCCGCCTTGTAACCGAGCGCGGCCAGCGCGGCCACGGCGTCGGCTATGCGGGTGTCGGTCTGCTGCGGCGACGCCTCGTCTCCGTCCGCTGCGCTCGTAAGCGCACCGGCCAGACCCGTGCCGCCCAGCTTGCCCTTGAGCTCAACCACCATGCGCTCCGCCGTCTTCTTGCCGATGCCCGGACACTTCGCGAGCGTGGCGATGTCGCCGATGCGTATCGCGTTTTCCAACACGGGCAGCGAGAGCTTGCTCATGATGGTGATGGCCACCTTCGGGCCCACGCCGGTGACGTGGTCGATCAGCAGGCGGAAGAAATCGCGTTCTGCCACCGTGGCGAAGCCGAACAGCGTCTGCGAGTCCTCGCGGTACACGACGTGCGTGTGAAGCTTCACCGAGGTGCCCGGCGACGGTAACCGCTCGGCGGTGGTGACGGGAATGTGCAGTTCATACCCCACGCCCGACGTCTCGACGACGGCCGTGAGCGGAGTGGCGGAAACGAGGGTGCCGGAAAGCGTGACGATCATGGGTGGAAGGCGGGGGCCGGCTGAATACAGCTAGAAGTTAGGAGCTAGGAGCGAGCACCTAGAATTTAGGAGCTAGAATTTAGGAGTCAGGAGGAATCCAGCGTATGGAGTGTGAGGTATTCGAAGACCCTGAGCCTGTCGAATGGGGACCTCGCTTTGCTTTCGGAGTCCGAAAGTAACCACGGCAAAGAACCAAACGACGACGGGTTGCACGGGAGACTCCGCCTCCCGGCGCGAGCGGTGAAACCTCTCGTCGATCGGCCTCCATTGTGCAGCGCACAGCCTTTGCCCGATGGCATTCGGGTGCCGAACGCCAAAGCGGTGAGGAGCACCGCACTCCGTCGCGCTGGATTCATTCTAGCTCCTGGATTCTTCCGAAGGCTCACCTCAGACCGAGGACGTCCTGCATGTCGTAGACGCCGGGCTTTTGATGGACGGCCCATTGGGCGGCTCGGAGGGCGCCGCGGGCGAAGATGGAGCGGTCGCTGGCCTTGTGCACGAGTTCGATGCGCTCGCCGAGCGCCGCGAACATGACCGTGTGGTCACCCACGACGTCGCCGCCGCGCAGCGCATGGATGCCGACTTCCGAGCGCTTGCGCTCGCCGGTGATCCCCTGGCGGCCGTGACGCAGGGCCTCGTCGGTGAGCTTCCGCTCCTCCAGGATGATGTCCAGCAGGCGCGAGGCCGTGCCGCTGGGGGCGTCCTTTTTGAACCGGTGGTGCATTTCGACCACCTCGGCGTCGTAATCGTCGCCAAGCACCGCGGCGGCGCGGCGCGTGAGCGCGAAGAGGAGGTTGACGCCGACGGAGAAGTTGCCGGCCCACACGCAGGGGACCTGGGCCGCAAGTTTGAGCAGCTCCCGCTTTTCCTCGGCGGAGTGGCCGGTCGTGCCGATGACGATCGGCTTACCGTGCGCCACCGCCAGCTCGAGGATCGACCGCGTCGCGGCGTGGAAGCTGAAATCCACGACGGCGTCGCAGCTGGAGATCGAGGCGGCGGCGTTGTCGCCCGTGTCGCAGGCGGCGCCGACCGTGATGTTCATCTCGTGGGCCGCGGCCGCGATGGCCTGGCCCATGCGCCCCTTGGCGCCGTTGAGGAGGATGGTGAAGGACATGACTGATCGACTCGTGGTTGAATTTAACAGGGATGAAGGGGATGGAAGGGATGTCGGACGAAAACGCTGAAAGGCTAAAAACTGGAACGCTGAAATCGGGGTGCAGCTCCTGTCCGATGTGGAGTGCGGTGGCCCGACACCGCACATCGAATCAAGCCGCCGCCGCTGAGGTCATTCTAGCTCCTAACTCCTAGCTCCTAACTCCTAGATTCTAACTCCTGCCCCCTCTTCGTTTCCTTCGTTCTCCTCTGTTCAACCCGTCTGCCGAGGCAGGCTTACTTTCCCAGCGCGGCCAGCACCTTGAGCAGGGTGGCGCGGGTGGCGTCGGTCATCTCGCACAGCGGCGGGCGGACCTCGTCGCTGCCGATGATACCGGCGCGCGCGAGGGCGACCTTGACGGGCACGGGATTCGGCTCGATGAACAGCGCCTTGAAGAGCGGGTAGAGCTTGCGGTGCTGCTTGAGGGCGGCGGTGAAATCGTGATCGAGGGCCGAGGCGACCATGCGCGAGACCTCGCGCGGGAGGAGATTGGAGGCGACGCTGATGACGCCGGAGGCGCCGAGCGCCATGAAGGGGAGGGTGAGCGAATCGTCGCCGCTCAGGATGATCATGTCGTCGCCCAGGGCCTGCCGAATCTGGTCGACGCGGTCGACGCTGCCGCCGGCCTCCTTGATGTATCGGACGTTCGGGTACTTGGCGCGCAGGCGCTCGATGACGGGCACGCCGATCTCGATGCCGCAGCGGCCGGGGATCGAGTAGAGCACGATCGGCTTGTCGGTGGCCTCGGCGAGGGTGGCGAAGTGGCGGTAGACGCCCTCCTGGCTGGGCTTGTTGTAATAGGGGGCGACCACGAGCATCGCGTCAGCGCCGGCGGCGTCGGAGAGCTTGGTCAGCTCGACGGCCTCGGCCGTGGAGTTGGACCCTGTACCGGCGATGACGGGCACGCGTCCGCGAGCGTAGTCGATCGTCGCGCGGATGACCTCCATGTGCTCGGCGTGGTCGAGCGTGGGCGACTCGCCCGTGGTCCCGACGGGCACCAGACCGCTCACGCCGCCCTTGATCTGGTGATCGACGAGCTTTTTGAGATCACCGAAATCGACCTTTTGGCTCCGAAACGGAGTGACGAGCGCGGTGATGGTACCGGTGAGCGGCTTGAGTTTCATGGGTTCGAGTGGTGGGAGACGAAGTTAACCTGCTGAAAAAGCAGGCTGGATGGGCGTTTGCGCAATGTTTTTCTCGGGGATCAGGAAAGACAAAATTAGCAGGGATGGTGGGCGGACTGATTATTCACAGGGATGGAGCGGAAAAAGCTGAAACGCTGAAAAGCTAAAAGCTGAAATTGGAGTGCGGGACGGAAGAGCTGAAAGGCTGAAAAGCTGAAAGCTAAAATGAGAGTGCGGCGGTGTTTGATATGGAGTGCGGAATCACGATTCCGCCCTGCGCGGGAGGCTCCGCCTCACGGCCCGGCATCCGGATTGGCGAAAGACGGAGGTTTCGGATTCCGAAACGTCGTACGCGGGCGGTCTGGCCCGCCCGTCGAGGGCGGAATCCCGTTCGACAAGCTCAGGGCCTTCGGCGTGATTCCGCACTCCGAGGTAAAGGCACCCCGCTTTCAGCTCTTCAGCGTTTTCCTTCAGCGTCCGCATTCCACACTTCTTGCTCCTAAATTCTAGCTCCTAACTCCTCTTCATCCCATCCCGTCCATCCCCTTGATCCCTGTTAAATCCCCCGGCAGGCGCCTGGGGGGCTCGCGATTCAAAGACTGTAAAATTTCATGCTTTTTATGTTTTTCATGGCGAAGTGAGGGCAGGTTTCGGCTAACTAACGGTACTCCAACATGACCCCGCACACGGAAATTTTTAACGATCTGCTCCGGCTGGCTGTCGAGAGCGGAGCCAGCGACGTCGTCGTGAAGTCCAACAAGCCCGGGTACGTCCGGCTCTCCGGGCGTCTGAAGCCGGTGGACATGGATCCGATTGCGCCGTCGGAGGCGGAGGCATTTGTGGAGGAGCACATGCCACGGGTGTTTCGCGAGGCCTGGACGCGCGAGAACCAGGTGGACTTCGCCTACTCGGCGGAGGGAGTGGGGCGGTTCCGTGTGAATGCCTTTCACCAGCGCGGCCTGCCGAGCGTCGTGTTCCGACACATCAAGAATCGCGTGCCCTCCTTTGAGGAGCTCGGACTCCATGGCGACGCGCTCACGCGACTGTGCCAGGGCAAGGATGGCATCGTGCTGGTGTGCGGCGCGACGGGGTCAGGAAAGAGCACGACGATGGCGGCGATGCTCAATTGGATTAATCAGAATCTGGACCGGCACGTGGTGACGATCGAGGATCCGATCGAGTACACGTTCATCGACGACAAGTCGGTGTTTCAGCAGCGCGAGGTGGGACTGGACGTGCCGAGCTTCGAGTTGGCGATCAAGTCGGTGCTCCGACAGAACCCGGATATCATCCTGATCGGCGAGATGCGCGATCGGGAGACCTTTGAAACGGCGATCAGCGCGGCGGAGACGGGGCATCTGGTCTTCTCGACGATGCATGCCTCGACGGTGTCGCAGGCGATGACGCGCCTCTTCGAGTTCTATCCGCCCGAACAGGTGGCGCAGGCGCGGCGCCAGGTCGCAGGATCGATCCGTGGGATCGTCTGCCAAAAACTCGTACCGAAACTGGAGGGGACGGGACGTGTGCCGACCAATGAGATATTGAATGCCGACTCGACGGTGAAGAACCTGATCCTCGAGGGACACTTCGACCGCATCCAGGGCGTGCTGGAGAGCGGCGTGGATTCGAATAGCTACTCGTTCAACAAGGATCTGTATCGCCTGGTCAAGGCGGGCCTGGTGAGCAAGACGGAGGCCCTGCGTTACTCGCCGAATCCGCAGCAGCTGGAGATGAATCTGAAGGGAATCTTCATCAAATCGGCGGTGTGAGGGGGAATGAGGAGCTAGAATTTAGGAGTTAGGAGCTAGGAGGATTTTAGCGGCGGTGTTTGGCACTGTGGAGTGCGGAAGGCAAAAAGCTGAAATGCTGAAAAGCTGAAAGCTAAAATGAGAGTGCGGCGTTGACTGATGTGGAGTGCGGTGGCCCGACACCGCCGTCGACGGGCAGGCCCGACCGCCCGCGGGGGGACGCAGGTTTCGGAACCCGAAACCTGCGGGCGCGAGTCCCGTTCGACTCCGCTCAGGATCTTCGACTGGTCTCGCGTTCCCGCAGGCGCGGGGCGGTGCCAGGTCACCGCAGTCCACATCGGAGAGCAGACCGCCGCTAAGTTTCATGGAGAGCGGCGATCATGGCGGGTTTGGACGAGGGGCACTGCCGCTCGCCTTCCGTAGCTTAAAGTTCGTCGCAGAATAATGTGGAGTGCGGTGGCCCGACACCGCCGTCGACGGGCGGGCCTGACCGCCCGCGGGGGGACGCAGGTTTCGGAACCCGAAACCTGCGGGCGCGAGTCCCGTTCGACTCCGCTCAGGATCTTGACAGGCCTCGCGTTCCCGCAGGCGCGGGACGGTGCCAGGTCACCGCAGTCCACATCGATCAACGCCGCCGCCGCTGAGCCCATTCTAGCTCCTAAATTCTCACTCCTGCCCCCTCTTCGTTCCCTTCGTTTCCTTCTGTTCAATCCGGATTGGAGTCCTCCATCCCTTTCATCCCCTCCATCCCTGTTGAATCCGTCGTCCAGGGTTTGTTGGGTGCAGCTCCCTCGAGATCGCGCGCTGCGATATAAGGAATGCGTATGTTTACTATTCAGGCTGAGCATTCTCTGGTTTTCCCTGTGCATGCCTTGCCTTTTGGGCTGTTTTGCTTGAGCCCCCGGCCCGTCGCTCCGCAAACAAGGAACGCTTACTTATGTTGCAAGATCTGATTATCGGAATGGCGGGATCGGGCGGCGACGGAATCGTATCCGCGGGTGAGTCTCTGATCAGCGCTTCGGCCAAGGAAGGTTACTTCGCTGTCCTGACGAAGAGCTTCGGTTCCCAGATTCGTGGAGGCGAGTCGTCCTGCCGTCTGCGCGTGGCCACCCAGCCCGTGCTCAACCCCGGCGGCGCCCTCGACGTCGCTGTCGTGCTCAATTGGGAGGACTTCCTGCGCTTCGGCGGGGAGCTTCCCTTGGACGGTGACACGGTGGTGATCTACGAGAGCGCGACCAAGGTTGCCCCGGAGGCGGTGCCGCTGAAGGTGAAGCCCGCGGCGATCATCCCGGTGGCCATGCAGGACATGGCGCTGAAATCGGCGGGCGTGCAGCTCGCCAAAAACAACGTGGTGCTCGGTTTGATCGCCGGCTGGTTTGGCCTGGCGGAAAAGAGCATCCTGGCCGGCATCCGGAAGAAATTTGCGAAGAAGGGTCCCGAGGTTCTGGCGGGCAACGAGCGCGCCTTTGCGGCCGGCCTCGATTACGCCCGTCTCAATCCGCTCCCCGTCGACCGCCGCATCGGAGCCCCGACTGGCTCCAATCACGGACCGAAGGTCCTGACCGACGGCAACGAGATGTGCGGTGCAGCCGCGATCTTCGCGGGCTGCCGTTTCTTCGGCGGGTATCCGATCACGCCGGCGACCGAGATCATGCAGTACCTTCAGCGCGAGCTGATGAAGTACGGCGGCTCGGTACTGCAGGCAGAGGACGAGATCGCGGGCGTCGCCTCGGCGGTCGGTGCGTCTTTCGCGGGTGTGAAGTCGATGACCGCCACGTCGGGTCCCGGCCTGTCGCTGAAGACCGAAGTGCTCGGTCTGGCCAGCGTGGCCGAGCTCCCGCTTGTGTGCGTCGATGTCCAGCGCGGCGGTCCCTCGACGGGGATGCCTACGAAGCCCGAGCAGGCGGACCTGTTTGCGGCGATCTTTTCGGCCCATGGCGATACGGTGCGCCCGGTGCTCGCGCCGGTGGGCGTGGCCGACATGTTTCCGGTGACGGTCGAGGCCTTCAACATCGCCGAGACCTATCAGACCCCCGTGCTGCTGCTCTCCGACCAGGAGATCGCGCAGCGCAAGGAGATCGTTGAGCCGGTCGACACGACAAAGCTGCGGGTTGAGAACCGGCTGCTTCCGACCGAGCAGGAACTGGAGAACTACTCCCGCTTCAAGCAGACCGAGTCGGGCATCAGCCCGATCAGCTTCCCTGGCATGCGCGGCGGCAACTACCTCGCCGCCGGCATTGAGCACAACGAGAAGGGATCTCCGACCGTGAATGGCGAGACCCATGCGCGCATGAACGACAAGCGCCTGAGCAAGCTCGATCCGCTGAAGGAGCGCCGGGACCTGTTCGTCATCGAGGGCGACGAGGATGCCGAGCTCGGAGTGATCGGCTGGGGCAGCATCGCTGGCGTCGCGATGGAGGCCGTCCGCGCCGCGCGCGCCGAGGGCATCCGCGTGAAGCTGCTCGTGCCGAAGCTGCTGTATCCGGTGGCTGAATCCGTTTACCGCGGGTTTTTCGCCTCGCTCAAACGCTGCCTCGTCGTCGAGCAGTCGCATCAGGGCCAGCTTCACAAGGTGATCCGCATGTGGGTCGACACTCCGCCGGAGTTTCTCGCCTACGCCAAGAGCGGCGCCAATCCGATCTCCCCTGAGGAGGTCACCGCAAAGCTCCGGGAGATGGCCCGCCGCTGAACCCTTCCATCGAAATCAAGACCCCTTCGTTCCCATGAGTGTCGAGTGTGCCTGTCCCCCGATCGATCCCACGGTATACACCGCCAAGGATTTCCGCAGCAGCCTCAAGCCGATCTGGTGTCCCGGCTGCGGCGACTACGGCGTCGTGACCGCGCTGTATCGCGCGCTGTCGGCCATCGGTCGTCCCCCCCACGAGATCGCCTTCATCTCCGGCATCGGCTGCTCCAGTCGTATCCCCGGATACACGACGGCCTACGGATTCAACACCGTGCACGGCCGCGCCCTGCCGATCGCGCAGGGCATCAAGATGGCGAAGCCCGAACTGCTCGTGCTGGCCGCGGGCGGCGACGGCGACGGTTTCTCCATCGGCGGCGGCCACGTGCCGCACGCGATCCGGCGCAACCTGGACATCACGTACCTCGTGATGGACAACCAGATTTACGGGCTGACCAAGGGCCAGCTCTCCCCGACGAGCGCCCGGAGCACGGTGACCTCCTCGTCGGTTTACGGAAGCATCGAGGAGCCGGTGAATCCGCTGCTCTACGTGCTCGCCTATGGCGCCGGGTTCGTGGCCCAGGGAGTGCCGGCGGACATGGACGGGCTGGCTAAGTTGATCGAGGAGGCGATCCGGTATCCGGGTTTTGCATTCGTCAACATCCAGTCGCCCTGCGTGACCTACGGGCAGGAGGAGAACCAGATCAAGTCGCAGAAGGCGAAGATGCAGAAACTGGCGGACCTGGGGCACGATCCGAGCAACCGCATTCGCGCGATGGAGCTGGCGTCGGAGTACGGCACGAAGCTGTACACGGGAGTCTTTTACCGAAATCCGAATCCGCCTGAGACCTATGAGACGGCGCTGCGCCGCATGCAGACCGCGCTGGCCTCGAAGGCCAAGCCCCTCGACGCCCTGCTCACGCCGGAGAAGGCGTGAGGGGGACGGAAAAGCTGAAAGCTGAAACGCTCAAAGCTGAAATTGGAGTGCGGCGCGGATCGATGTGATAGGGCCCGACCTCCGGGCGGGCCGGGATTGAGGGATCGCCGCCCGATGCTGCGCCCCTCGAAACCCGCCGCGGAATCGACGCAGCGGCCGGCTCGGAGAGCCGGCCCTACCACGAGGAGGAGCCTCGTCATTTCAGCGTTATCCCGCAGCCGCAGGATGCCCGGTAGGGCCCGATCTCTGCGAAAGCCCACCCTGAGCGGAGTCGAACGGGCGGTCGGGCCGGGATTTGGGGTATCGATGTGGAGTGCGGAATCACGATTCCGCCCTTGGACGCGAACCTCGGTTCGCGCCAGGAGGTTTCGGATTCCGAAACCTCCTCCGCGGGCGGTCGTGCCCGCCCGTCGATGGCGGTGTCGGGCCGCCGCACTCCACACTTCTAGCTCCTAAATTCTAGCTTCTAACTCCTCCTCTCCCCATCCCTTCCATCCCCTTCATCCCTGTGAATCTGCATCGGTTGTTTTGACCTGTGCTTACTTCGCGATTCACAAATCGCCCGGAGGCTCCTTGTGTTTCGGCATGACTGCGATGGCCAACGACGAACTCCTGATGGATCGGGCACTGGGGCTTGCTCGGCGCGCCTGGGGTGACACGCATCCGAATCCGATGGTCGGTGCCCTGATCGTCGAGGAGGGGCAGGTTGTGGCGGAGGGCTGGCACGCGCGCGACGGAGGACCGCACGCTGAGCGCGTCGCGCTCGCGGCCCTCGGCCGCGCACCGAAGCCGGGCGCCACGATGGTCGTGACCCTCGAGCCCTGCTGCACGCACGGACGGACCGGCGCGTGCACGGAGGCGATCGTCGCGGCGGGCATTCGCCGCGTGGTCGTCGGAGCGACGGATCCCAATCCCGACCACGCCGGACGCGGCCTCGAGGTGTTGCGGGCCGCGGGCATCGAAGTCGTTTCGGGCGTGCGGGCGGCGGACTGCGCGGACCTCAACCTGATTTTCAATCACTGGATCACCACGGCCCAGCCCCTGTTCGCCGCCAAGGTGGCGACGACACTCGACGGGAAGATCGCGTGCCGAACGGGTGACTCCAAATGGATCACCAACGAAGCCTCGCGCGCCGACGTGATGCGCTGGCGCCGGCTGTTTCCAGGCATCGCAGTGGGCGCCGGGACGGTGTCGCACGACAATCCCCGCCTGACCGCGCGGCTCGAAGGGGCGGAGGAATACAGCCCGTGGCGGTTCATTTTCGACGGGCGTCTGCGCACGGTGGTCGACCGATCCATGCCCGGCGTGTACACCGATGAATTCCGCGAACGCACCATCGTCGTCACCACCGAGCATGCGGGCGAAGGGTACGTGAAGAAGCTACGCTCCTGGGGCGTGAAGGTGTGGGTGTTTCGCTCGCCGACGCAGCGCGTGCCACTGGCGGAGTTTCGGAAGCGCTGCGCGGAGGAGCGGATCACGGGAGTCTATTTCGAGGGGGGCGCGGAGCTGGTGAGCGAATTCCTGCAGCAGCGCCAGCTCGACTACCTGTTTCATTACCGGGCGCCGATCCTGCTGGCCGACGAGAAGGCGAAGCCCGCATTCAGCGGCCTGCGGACGGAGAAGCTGGCGAATGCCGTGCGCCTGGCGGACGTGCGCCACGAACATTACGGCGACGACTCCCTGGTGCGAGGGCGCGTCGTGTATCCGGAAAAGCTCTTCGTCGACGAGACGACCTTCAGCCTGTCGAGATGACGGGATCTGGCGGACGTTTTTAACAGGGATGGAAGGGATGGGGGGGAGGAGTTAGGAGCTAGAATTTAGGAGCTAGAAGGGTGGAGTGCGGTGGCCAAAATCCTCCTAGCTCCTCACTCCTAAATTCTAGCTCCTCCCCCCATCCCTTCCATCCCTGTGAGTAAACCCCGTCAGCTTTCGGTCGTCGGGGGTTTCCACGAACGCAAGTCGGCGGCGAGGTAGCCGAAGCCGGGGAAATCGTTGAGCAGGCGCCGTGGGTCGCGGCGATGGCGGGCCACTTCGCGCAGGGCGCAGGTGATCTCGTAGTCGAGTGTCGGGCGGTCGGTGCCGTACACGCGCCACTTCAGCTCTGCCCGGGAGTAGGGGGCGCGTCCGGTCCGCTGACCCTCGAGCCAGGCGGCTTCGGTCACGGTCTCGTCGCGACCGCACAAATACCAGGCCTCGATCGCGGGCACCGCCACGCCCACGGCGCGCAGCAGGCGATGCCGGCCGTCAGCTGTCGGCAGCTTCTTCACCGTCTGACGCACGACCGCCCGCAGCTTGCAGATCCGGCATTGGGGGTGGAAATAGTCGGGGCGCTCATGCTGCTCGGTGTGCACGACGGAGTCGTCCGCATCGACCTCGACCAGGACGCCGTCGGCATCGGTATTGAAATGCAGGTGACGCAGCACGGCGGGCAGCACCTGCGCGACGGACGGCCAGCCGCGCGCACGGAACCCGGGATTGAGGAACTCCACGGGGCCGTCGACGACGGCCTCCGCGAGCACCCGGAGCGCGGCCTCGTCGGCCGGGGATTCGCTGAGAATCGCGAGCTTCATGCGCGAAGCCGCGAGTCAGGGGTGGGCCGGTCTGGATCCGGAAGGAGCGAGGGGCGCGAGCGGGGTGCCATGGTCCGAGGGGAACCCCGCTTCACGGTTCAATCCGGACCTTGCCGGGCCGGATGTCGATCTCCTCATCGGGCACGCCGCCCAGGATGCCCGCATACCACATCTCGCCGAGCGAGCCCTCCTGGAGAAGCTCGTTGAGATCGGGCCGGTCGATCAGCCGCTCGAAGGTTGCCGCCCGGCCGCGCTTGTGGGCGATGACAACCTCTTCCGGATGGTCGCGAAACTGGTCGAGGAGGTAGGGAGAGTGGGTGGTGGCGATCACCTGAACGGCCTCGCGGTGGAGCGAAAAGGCGTCGGGGTAGCTCAGGCGGTAAAGCAGGTCGCGGGCCTGGCGAAGCATGCGCGGGTGGATGCCGCGGTCGAGGTCCTCGATGCAGACGATCGCGGGTGGCGCGGGATCGTAGCCGAGCACCAGGAGGCCGAGCAGGTAGAGGTTTCCCTGGGAGAGCCCGTCTGCGGGGATCACGTCGCCGTCCTCGCGCAGGACCATGGCGAGCTCGACCTTGCCATTGCCGGCGTCGCGCAGCTCGATGCGTGAGAACTCTGGCATGAGGCGCACGGCCTCGCTCTCGATGGCCGCGTAGGCGTCCGGATTGGATTCGCGGCGGGCGGCGAGCACGGCGGCGAGGTTGCCTCCGTTGGTGATCAGCTCGGCGTCGCCGGACCGGGGGCTGGGCATGGCCATCGCGTAGTGATCGAACAGGTACACCCGGACATCCATGAGCTTGGAACGCAGCTCATCCCAGGCTCCGGGCGGAGAGCTGGACACATTGAGCTGGTCGCAACGGGACTCTGACACGCCGCACAGGTGGGCCTCGACGCCGTCGAAGGGTGGGATGAATTTGAATACGAGTTCGGGACCGGTGCACGCGGCGCCCGCGCCGGGCGGTTCGCTGGAGAGAGGGAGCTGGGCGAGATTGCGAAAGCGCAGGATCGCCTGGATGAGGCTCGATTTTCCGCTGCCGTTCGGACCGATGATCAAATTGAAGGGCTGGAGCTGAAGACCCGTGGCCCGCAGCGCCTTGAAGTGGCGGAACTGAATCGAGGCGATCACGGGGATAGTCTGGTGCCGCCACGGCGGTTTCTCAACCTCGAAGGGGGGGATTCACAGGGATGGAGGGGATGGGGGAGGAAAAAGCTAAAACGCTGAAAAGCTGAAAGCTAAAATGAGAGTGCGGCGTTGACTGATGTGGAGTGCGGTGGCCCGACACCGCCGTCGACGGGCGGGCCTGACCGCCCGCGGGGGGGACGCCGGTTTCGGAACCCGAAACCTGCGGGCGCGAGTCCCGTTCGACTCCGCTCAGGATCTTGACAGGCCTCGCGTTCCCGCAGGCGCGGGACGGTGCCAGGTCACCGCAGTCCACATCGGAGAGCGGAGCGGCGCCAATTTCAGCTTTTCAGCGTTTTCCTTCAGCGTCGTCTAGCTCCTAAATTCTAGCTCCTAACTCCTCTTCCCTCCATCCCTGTTAAAACAGAATCCGTTTGCGCGATGCGCGGGGCGGAATCCAATCTGGGGCCATGTCTCAGAAGTTTGTAGTCATCATTGCCGGTGGACGCGGTGAGCGGTTCTGGCCCCAGAGCCGGACGGCCCGTCCGAAACACCTCCTGCCGATCGTCGGCGACAAGCCCATGCTCTCCCAGACGCTCGATCGCGTGCGCGCGGTCGTGCCGGCGGAGAACACCTTTGTCATCACCAGTGCGAGCCAGGAACAGGCCGTGCGCGAGGTGTGCGCGAGCCTCCCCGATGCGAATATCGTCGCCGAGCCGGTCGGCCGCGACACCGCTGCGGCGGTGGCCCTGGCGGCCGCCGTCGTCGGCAGCCGGGATCCCAACGGCGTATTCGCGGTGTTGCCTGCCGACCACGTGATCCAGGACCGCCGTTCGTATCAGGCCGACCTGCGTGCGGCGTTCGCGGCGGCGACGGCCGAGGGGGTGATGGTGACGATCGGGATTCGACCCACGGAGCCTGCGACGGGGTTTGGATACATCCGACGCGGCGTGTCGTGGCGCGCCTTCAACCGGCGCATGTTCTATTATGCGAGCCGGTTCGTGGAGAAACCCAACCTGGGGACGGCGAAGAGCTACCTCGAGTCGGGCGATTATCTCTGGAACGCGGGCATGTTCATCTGGCGTGTGCCGATCGTGCAGGCGGCGCTGCGCAAGCATGCGCCCGAACTGGACGAGGGCCTCGCGCCGGTGCGGCAGGCGCTCGCCCGCGGACGCAATCTCGCCCCGGTGCTGCGGCGCGTCTATCCCGGCCTCAAGCGCATCTCGGTTGACTACGCCCTGCTCGAAAAATCCGACAACGTCGTGGTGCTGCCCTCGTCGTTCGACTGGGACGACGTGGGCGCGTGGCCGGCGGTGGCTCGCCATCTGCCCGCCGACCCGCAGGGAAATGTGATCCGCGGCCGCGCCGTCGTGGAGCACGCGGGTGGGAACATCCTGTATTCGAACGACGATCACCTGCTCGCGGTCCTGGGTGCCGACAACCTGATCGTCGTGCACACCCCTGACGCCACGCTTGTGTGCTCGAAGGAGCGAGCGCAGGAGATCAAGACCCTCCTGAAGCGCCTGGAGGCCCAGCCCGGATCGAAGCGCTGGTTCTGACGCGCCATGCGCTGCATCGGCATCGACTACGGCACGCGGCGCATCGGCCTGGCCTTTGGTGACGACCTGGGCCTGGCCACGCCGCTGCCGGCCGCGGTCGATGCCGACCCCGCGAAGCGCTGGGAGGCGATGCTCGCCGCAATCCGTCAGAAACGCGCGACGGACCTGGTGGTCGGGTATCCGTACAACATGGACGGCTCAGCGGGTTTCAAGGCGAAGGAAGTCGACGCCTTCGCTGAGCGCCTGCGAGCGGAAACGGGATTGCCGGTTCATTTCGTCGACGAGCGGCTCACGAGCCGCGAGGCGGAGGGATCGATTCCCGCGCGAAAACTCCGCGAGATCCGTGCGAGCGGCCTGATCGATTCGCGGTCGGCGGCGATCATCCTGCAGGATTTCCTGTATCAGCACATCCCTCCAACCCTCCCGCCCGACGATGTCTGAACAGTCCCAAGGCACGCACGGCGCGAAGGCGGACGACGGCTCCCGGTCACGCCGCTGGGTCTGTGTCTGCGCCTACGACGGCACCCCGTTTTCCGGGTGGCAGAGCCAGCGCGGAGGGAACGCGATCCAGGACGTGATCGAGCGACGGCTTGCGACGGTGCTGAAGGTGGCGGTGCGGATACATGCAAGTGGGCGCACCGACGCGGGCGTTCATGCGAAGGGGCAGGTGTTTCATTTCGACGCGGACTGGCGGCATGGGGCCGCGAAGCTGGCGGCTGCGTTGCGCGCGGGCCTGCCTGGGGCGATCCAGATCCGCTCGCTGCGCGAGGGGCCGGCTGGGTTTCACGCGCGGTTTTCGGCGACCGGCAAGACGTACACGTATCGACTTTTTCTCGGCGATCCGGATCCGTTCACGCGGCCCTATGTCTGGGCGCTGCCGAGGAAACCGGAACTTGCCCGGATGCGCGCGGCGGCGAGCGCTCTCGTGGGGAAACATGACTTTGCTGCGTATTCGGCCTTCAACGGGAGTGAGCGGGAAACGACGGAGCGGACTCTCCGGCGCCTGGATGTGGCGGTGCGCGGTCGAAAGGTGACGATCACTGCCGAGGCGGATGGCTTCCTCTACAAAATGGTGCGCAGCCTGGTCGGTGCGGTGGTGGCCGCGGGCGAGGGAAAGCTGAGCGTCGAACGGATTCGACAGCTCCTCGTTGAAGGGCGCCGCACGGCCGAGGTGCAGACGGCGCCTCCCCAGGGGCTGTTTCTCGAGCGAGTGGATTACGGACGGGCGCGGGGAAACAGTGATTAACAGGGATGGAGGGGATGGGGGTAGTGGGAGGAGCTAGAATTTAGGAGTTAGGAGCTAGGAGGAAATTAGCGGCGTTGGTCGATATGGAGTGCCTAAGGGAAAACGCTGAAACGCTGAAAAGCTAAAAGCTGAAACTGGAGTGCGGCGCTGACTGATGTGGAGTGCGGTGGCCCGACACCGCCATCGACGGGCGGGCCTGACCGCCCGCGCGGGGGACGCCGGTTTCGGAACCCGAAACCTGCGGGCGCGAGTCAGGCCTCGCGTTCCCGCAGGCGCGGGGCGGTGCCAGGTCACCGCAGTCCACATCGGAGAGCGGAGCGGCGCCAATTTCAGCTTTTCAGCGTTTTCCTTCAGCGTCCGCATTGCACACTTCTTGCTCCTAAATTCTAGCTCCTAACTCCTCTCTCCCCATCCATTGCATCCTGCTGGCCTCAGGCTTGTTGGCTCCGGACCCGCATCGGGTGCCGGAGAACTCACTTTCCGGCCTGCTTGAAGAAGTCTGAAATCTGGAGTTCTTGGGAGAGGCATGGATTTAAGTGTTCCACATCATTCCGCGTCGCAGGCGGTCGTCCGAGAAGGCGACGCGGTGCGTTGGTGGGAGTGGCCGACCGTGTTGTCGCTCGACGCGCCGCTGGTGGCTGTCTGCTGGCAGGCGCTGTTTGCGCGGATGGCGGGAGTGGCTGCGGGAGTGGGGCAGGCCTTCCTGCTGGGCGCCTGCGTTTGGCTGATCTATGCGGCCGATCGGTGGATCGACGGCATCCGTTTGCGCGACGGTGAGGCAGCGACGTCGAGGCACCTCTTCTACGCACGTCACCGCTGGAAGATCCTCCCCGTGTGGCTGGCTGTGTTTGTGGCGGGAAGCATTTCGGTGTGGACTGTGCTGACGGCGGCGCAGCTCCGGGCGGGCCTGGCCCTGACCGGTCTCGCAGGCGCCTACGTCGTCATTCACCAGGGGATCCATCGCAGCCGGCTGAGTGGGGTTCCCAAGGAGGTGCTTGCCGCCTCAATCTTTGCGGCGGGCTGCGCCCTGTGTCCGGGCACCCTCGCGCTGACGCGCCATGTCGTTGGGTTCATTCCGGCCGTCGTGTTATTCGCCTGCCTCTGTTTTTCCAACATTGTGATGATCGCCTCCTGGGAAAAGGAAGTGGACCGTGCGCAGGGGAGTCCCTCGCTTGCGCTTCAGTGGCGCTCGGCTGGCGTGGCCGCGCGTTACCTGGCGCTTTCGGTGGTGGTGCTCGCACTGGGAATGTTTTTCTACGATCACGAGAACGCGCACGGGGCGTTCCTGGCGCTCGGTGCGAGCGCGTTGCTCCTGCTGGGCGTCGATGCGCTCGAGCCGCGGTTTGGCTCCCGAGCGGCGCGGGTCATCGCCGACGCTGTGCTGCTGGTGCCGCTGCTGATTTTCCTGCGCCTCTGAGGAGGATTCACAGGGATGGAGGGGAAGGGGAAGGAAAAGCTGAAACGCTGAAAAGCTGAAAGCTGAAATTGGAGTGCGGCGTTGCTCGATATGGAATCACGATTCCGCCCTGCGCGGGAGGCTCGGCCTCCCGGCCCGGTATCCGGATCGGCGAAAGACGGAGGTTTCGGATTCCGAAACCTCCTCCGCGGGCGGTCGAGCCCGCCCGTCGACGGCGGTGTCGGGCCACCGCACTCCACATCGGACAGCGGATCGCCGGCCGATACGCGATATGCGCCCCGTAACCTGCCGCGGATCAGGCGGAGCGGCCGGTTGGCCCGTTCGGCACGGCTCAGGGTGCGCATTCGCAGAGAACCGGCCCTACCACGATGCCAGCCATCGTCTATCAGCGGCCGCCACGGGCCACCGCACTGCATATCGGACAGCGGCTGCAATTCCCCCCGCCGCACGGGGCGGCGGGGGAAAACCGACTGAACCATCACTTTCCGACCACCGGCCAATCGTCGGTGCGGAAGGGGACGGCGGGGAGACCGGCGCCATTGTAGAGCGTGGCTTCGGGATTCGCCTGCCAGGCATAGCGCGCTGCGACTGGCTTGGGCACCTCGGGGCAGGACACGATCACGCTGTCGCCCTCGATCTTTGCGGTGGCCCAGTGCCAGACGTGATCGGCGCCCGCCACTGAAAACTCACCCAGCGTCGCGCCGTGCACGGCCAGGCCGCCGTCCGCGTGCGCGAAGTTCAGTTTCAGGGCGCCGGGCAGGTGCTCGAGTCCTGAATACACGGGACCGGAGCAAACGACCGCCTTGTGATAGGTATGCGCCAGGGCGCAGAGCGCCAGGCGCTCGCCCACGGGCTGCTTGAGCTTTGGGTGGATGTTGTCGGCCTCGCCGGTGTCGACCGTGACCGCCAGGGCGCAGTTGGGCACCGTGGCCGCGACCTGGGCCTGGGCCTCGCGCAGGTCGGTCCAGCCGTCGTCGGTCGGGGTCGCGCTGTGGTGCATGAACCGGGGCAGGCTCACGATGTAGAACGGGAAGTCGCCCTGGCCGAACAGCGAGCGCCAGTCGCCGATCATCCCGGTGAGCAGTTCGCGATAGCGATTCGCCTCGAAGGTGTTCGACTCGCCCTGGTACCAGATGGCCCCGGTGATCGCCAGGGGTGCGACCGGTTCGATCATGCCCTGGAAGAGCACGGCGGGCATGGTGGGGAAGTTCTCGTCGTCGAGGGGAAGCGGGTGGGGCGGACTGGCGTCGACGCTGAGCTTCGCGACCCAGGGACCGGCGAGGGGCAGGACCTTGCCGTTGCCGAGGACGAGTTCGACCTTGTCGGGCTGGCGGAAGCCGCGGCCGGCCAGCTTGAAGATGCGAACGGCGATGAGATTGTCACCCGGGTGCAGGACGCCGGCGCCGATCGGATAGACGCGTGGGTTGTCGACCCAGGAACTCGCTCCGGTCCAGTGGCCGTTCACGTAAACCGTATCCATTTTGTCAACGACACCGAGGTGGATCATGGAGGTGCCGGCGGGCAGCGGATTGGGAAGGTTGATGTGCAGCCGGAACCAGGCGACGCCGGGCTCGTTGCCGAGTCCCAATTCAGCGAAGCCATTGGCGAGCGTGACGGGCTTCCAGTCCTTGTCGTCGAGAGACGGAGCGCCCCAGGTGGCGCCCTTGCCGCCGACATCGTAGCGATCGAGCCAGTGCATGAGCAGGCTGCCGTAGGCGGGGGCGCCCTCGGCGCGGAGCTGGTCCATGGCGTCGAGCTTGGCGGAATAACCGCCGACCTTGCGGAGAGAGGCGGGGCTCATCCAGGACTCGACGGGCGTGCCGCCGACGCAGTCCTGTATCAGGCCGATGGGGACGTTTAGGTCGTGCTGCAGCTTGCGTCCGAAATAATAGGCGACGGCGGAGAAGCCGCCCCAGCCGGGCTGGGCGATGGTCTCGGGTGTGCAGACGCGCCAGGCGCCGTGGACATTGATGGCGCGGCCGTAGGAGACATGGTTGTCGACCATCAGCAGGCGGATCTCCGGATGGTTCGCCTCGCGAATGGCCTCGGCGCCGTTTTCGCTGCCGCCCAGCCCGAACTGCATGTTGGATTGTCCGGTGCAGAGCCAGACGTCGCCCACGAGGACGTTGTGGAGGACGACCGTTTTGGGGCCGGAGATGGTGACCGTGTAGGGACCGCCGACGGCGGGCGGCATGAGGCGGGCCTCCCAGAGGCCGCCGGCGCCTGCGGTCCCGATGGCTTCATGGCCGGCCACGGAGACATGGACGACGGTGCCGGGTTTGGCCCAACCCCAGAAGGTGTTGGGTTTGCCGCGCTGGAGCACCATGTTGTCGGTGAACACAGTGCTGACGAAGGGGCGGTTCTGGCGCTCGGCCGCATGGGTGCACACGAGCGAGGCCACGAACAGTCCGGCCAGGAGGGGGAGGGATCGGAGCATGGAATACATGATTGGATTGGGTGCCGGCGCCTGGGGATGAGCCGTTGTGTGCAGAGTGTCGTCTCGCGGCGCCCTGCCTCTCAAGCGCCAGGTTACTCTTGCTATAGAGTTAGAGAGCGCTGCCGGAGGCGAGGGAACGAGGATTCACAGGGATGAAGGGGATGGAAGGGAAGGGGGACTCCAATCCTGATTGAACAGAAGGAAACGAAGGGAACGAAGAGGGGGTAGGAGCTAGAATTTAGGAGCTAGGAGCAACAATGAGCTCAGCGGCGACTTTGATTGATGTGGAGTGCGGAATCGTGATTCCGCACTCCAGGTTAAAGGCACCCCGATTTCGACGTTTCAGTTTTTCAGCGTTTCCTTCCATCACCTCCATCCCTGTTAAGATCGCAGCCTGAATTTTTTACATCTTCTCGACTCGCTTCCGGTTGCGCGGTTCGAAAAGGGCGTTTTCTTCTGGCATGGCCTCATCAGATGCGATCACTCCGGCGCAGCCCGCGGCGAATTTCGACATCGTCGCGAGGCCCTATCGGACCATCGAGTGGATCGTGTATGGACCGATGCTCGAGGAGGCGCGGTTCAGCCTGCTGGAGCGTTGGGCGAACGCACGCCGGTTGCTGCTGCTGGGCGACGGCGACGGCCGCTGCCTGGCACGGGTGCTGAAGATTGCGCCCGAGGCGACGGTGGTGTCCGTGGATGCGAGCGCCGCCATGTTGCGAATCGCGGCGGCGCGGCTCACGCCCGAGGAGCGACGCAGGGTCGAGTTCGTGTGTGCGGATGCGCGGCTCTTCCGAATGGACGAGTCGAGTTTCGACGGGATAGGGACGCTGTTCTTCATGGACTGCTTTGAGGACTCGGACGCGCGGAAGCTGGCCGTTCAGCTGCGTCGGGCGTTGAGGCCGGGTGGGATCCTGATCTACGCCGACTTCGAGGCGACCGGCTCGCGACTTTCCCGGTTCTGGAAGCGAAGCCTCATCGGCATCATGTATGTGTTCTTCCGGGTGAGCGCCGGGCTGCGCACCCGTGCGCTTCCGAACGTCGCTTCCGCGCTCGAGGCGGCCGGGTTTACCGAGACCGAGCGACGGACCTGGTGGCGCGGTTTTGTCCGGGCGGCGTGTTATCGAGCGAGCGAGGGGATCGGTGGAAGAAGTTGATAAAAGGTAAAAAATATCTCATGAACGCCAGGTTTCATGAGGGCTCAACTTCTGGACATTGCGAAGGGTGTGGCGGACGTGTTCTTTCCGCCTACCTGCTTGCATTGTGGTGAGATCGTCGAGGAGGAGTCCCCGCTGCGCAACGTGTGCCTCCGGTGCGGGCGGGAGATCCGGCGGGTGGAGGCGCCGTTCTGCAGCTGCTGTGGGCATCCATTTTATGGAGACGTGGATGGGGAGCGGATCTGCCCGCACTGCGAAGGGCTGCATCCGGTCTTCGGAGGCGGGCGGACGGCGGTGTTGTTCAAGGGGCCGGCGCGGGCGCTGATTCTCGAGCTGAAATACCGGCGCGGCCTGCGGGTGTTGGGCGACATCCGCAGCATTTTTTCGACCTCGGATCCGGTGCTCACGTGGGTGCGGGGGGCGACGCTGGTGCCGGTGCCGCTGCATCCGAGAAAGCTGAGGGAGCGCGGGTACAACCAGACCCAGCTGATCGCCGAGGCGCTGGCCCGGGCGGCGGGCTGCGACACGCGGGTGAAGCCGCTTCTCCGACGGGTGATCGACACGCCTTCGCAGACGGCCTTTGACCGGAGGGCTCGCCTGTCGAACCTGCGCGGAGCCTTTGCGGTGGCCCGGGGCGTGGCGGTCGAGCGGGGACAGCGTTACGTTCTGGTGGACGATGTCTTCACGACGGGGTCCACGTTGAATCGCTGCGCGCAGGCGCTGCGCGACGCCGGTGCCGATACGATCGACGTCGTCACCTTCGCCCACGGTTGAGGGGCGGCGGCGTGCGGATTGGCGCAGCCGGCGACCAGGCCTGCGGGTCGTCTCGGCTGCTGCGCCCGGGAGGCGGCGACGGGCCCCGGTGGCGACGGGTTTTCGGCGTGGATTCCCGGAGTGAATCGCACTAAACTCGGGCATGATCCAGCGACTTATCCTCTCCTTCGCATTGGGCGCGTTGTCGCTCTTTGTTTTTCTGCTTGGAGCCGAACCTTTCGACGAGCCGGGACCCACTCCGGCGATTGCGTATGTGTCGGGTGGATTCGTGGTCTTGGTGTACAGCCTGTTTGCCCAGTTCTGGGTGGCGCCCCGCGGCAAGCCTGGACTGCGCGGGAAGGTGGCGACGCTGGTGGCGATGATGGTTGCGGTCGTCGGTTGGATTCCCCTGATCGAGCGCGGCCAGCAGACGGTCCTGGCGGTTCTAATTGGTGCGTGCGCCGTGGGCGGTACTGTCGGCGCAGCGCTGGCGGGGCGCGCCGGGTGCCATGCGGCGGAACCGGCGGCGGCGGATCGGCGTGACACCCAACGCAGGCGGATCCGGATTGCGAGCGGGCTGGCTTACGGCGTTGCGGCTGTGCTCCTGGTGGTGGTCATCCCGCTGGCGCAGCTCCTGGCCGCCGAGGCCTATCCCCCGAAGGCGTCGTTGTCGCTGCCCTTCGTGATCTGTGCCGCGTTGCACGTCGTCGTGGCGACGATGCTGGTGGTGTCGTTGCGTCGACTTCCCGAGCGAGGGCCGACGGTCGATCATCTCGTGGTGGCGAGCGTCTTCGCCTTTGTGCTTGGAACGGCGATACTGGGGGCTGCTGCCGCGTGTTGGTCGTTTGCGAGCGTGATGGGTTCGGCGCTGCCCGTGACGTTGCTTGCCTGTGTGCTGGGGGATGCCGCCGCGACGGTGATGTTGTTTGCGTCGGCGCTGGGCGCGGATGCCGACGCGCCGGCGGGGTCCGGAGTTGAACCGAATCACGGACGGTGAGCCCCAAACCCCCCAATTGAACCACAGAGACATCCGCCTTCGCCAAGGCTACGGCGGACAGGCGGAGGGCACAGAGTCAGAAAACACAGTGAGAGACTGCCCAATGCCTCACCTCGAAGGTGACTGGGATTGGAGGTGGAAGCACATGCCGGAGGAGAGGGCTCGGCGGTGGGTGGTGGCGAGCTTGGGGGGCTAAACCCAAAACACAGGCAGTCCCCAATCTTTGGTGTAGACCCCTTGACTGGGGTATCGCCCGCCTACGCCTTGCGGACTACGGCGGGCACCTTTTCGATTCGAAAAGGATGTGTGCAGAGGTGTTTGGGAATGCCGGCGATGGGGGGGCGAGTTGGAGAGGCTATCGCCCGTCTACGTCCTGCGGACTACGACGTGGCACCTTTTCGATTCGAAAAAGATGTATGCTGTGCTGGTGGCGTATGCCGGAGGAGAGGGCTCGACGATGGTGGGAGGGCGAGCTTGAGGTAAAACGCCCGCCTACGCCTTGCAGGCTACGGCGGGCACCTTTTCGATTCGAAAAGGTGGAGGCGCGGGCCGGAATTGAACCGGCGCATAGAGGTTTTGCAGACCTCGGCCTTACCACTTGGCTACCGCGCCCTGAAAGAGCCGCGCACCTTGCTGAAATTTTTTGCGCCGCGCAAGGATGATTTCCATCAGTGCGGGTTTCTCTCGACGAGTCGCTTACACGCCCGCCGTCGCTGCACGCAATGCCCCTCTTGGGCGGGAGGTTATGCGTCACTCCCCGGTGGCGTGGTCGAGCGTCCCTGCGCGTTTTTCGGGGCGCGACTCGCATCCATTGACGGCGGCTGCCGCTGCACCGACGGACCGGCCGCCATCGCAGTCAAACGTTGGTAGCAGGTCGGACACATGCCGTGCGTCAACCTGGGGAGGACGGGTTGACCGAAGAGATGTAGGCGCTGGACGGCCTCCTCGATTTCGACCCACTCGTCGTCACCCACTTTGACCTGTTTGCACCAGCTGCAAATGGTGACGAACGACTCGCCGCGCCGGGTGTCGGCCTCAAGGAGCGCGACGGGCGGTCGGGGCGTTTCGGCGAGCGTTCCGTTTTCGATCTCGAGCATCCCCTCCTGATCTCCGTCGAAGGGGCGAATCCGAACGTAGGCGTCGCGCCGTAGTGTCGGGGTGTCGCAGCGGAGCGTGAGGCAGATTTCCCGTCGATCCGTTCGGACTCGGTCGAAAATGAGCCGGAAGACGTGGCGTAGGTTGGCGTCGGAAATGGTATCGAAGAAGTCACCTCCGAGCTTGCCGCGTTCGCAGGCGACATCGCCCTGCGAGTCGAAGCTGATGATCTTCGACTTGGCGTCGATCAGGTAGCGGAGATCGATGCGACTCATCGCAATTCATCCTAAAAACCGCAATTGAACCACGGAGACACAGAGGTCACAGAGCCTGAAGTTGAGGCAAGGCATGGAATTGGCGCTCACCTCGAAGGTGAAGAGGTTCGGATATAAGATTTTCACGTAAATGCCTTTCTCCGTGTTCTCTGTTCGGTCTCCGGGGTTGAATTTCGGTTTTGGGATTCACGCACAAACACGGCACGCGCCGACGCGCCGGCCATCGAGGGCGGGACTTCCGTCGTGCGCAGCGCGGAAGGCGGGGGATCGATGACGTCAGGCTATGCTGAACGCCGGAAAGGTCAATGGGGGCCTACTCGTGCACAAGCCACTGGAGGCATGCTTCGGAGCCGGGGTGTTGGGCGAGCCGCCGTGCCAGAGGGTGTAGCCAGGGTTCGACCTCGCGGTCCAATTGCCAGGGCGGATTCACGACCAGGAGCCCGCACCCACGCATGCGGAGCGGCGAGTCGTCGCCGGCGACCGAAAATTCGACGGCCCAGGTGGCGGGGAGTGGGAGGGCCCGGAGGCCGTCGAGAAAGGCGTCGTTGCGGGCGCGCTCGGTCAATGGATGCCAGACGGCGAAGGTCGCCCCGGGCGCGCGGCGTAGTCCTTCGGCGAGGGCGTCGAGGATGCGCTCGTATTCATCCTGGGCCTCAAAGGGCGGGTCGATGAGAACCAAGGCACGTCGCTCGGGCGGAGGCAGGAAGGCGCGGATGCTCTTGTATCCATCGAGTTCCTGGACCGAGGAACGCAGGGCTCGTGGAAGGGCCCGTCGGAGCCCCGCGAGTTCGTCCGGGTGCAATTCGCAGAGGCCGAGCCGGTCCTGCGGGCGGGCGAGGGCCAAGGCGATCAGCGGCGAGCCGGGATAGTGCGCAGGAGCGTCGGCCTCGGCGGCCGCTCCACGGCCACGGTCGAAGGTGCGGACGAGTGCTACATAGTCGGTCACTGCCGCAGGAAGGTCCGTCGCCCCCCACAAGCGTCCAATCCCCTCCGGCCACTCCGGCTTTCGGTCGAGGCTCTCGCCGCGCGACGCCGCAGACAGGTCGTAGAGCCCGCGCCCCGCATGGGTGTCGAGGTAGAGGAATCCCTTTTCCTTTCGCTGCATGCCGCGGATCAACTGGATCAGCAGGACGTGCTTGGCCACGTCGGCGAAGTTGCCCGCGTGATACTGATGTCGGTAATTCATCCTGGATACGGCGATTGAATGGAACAGAAGACAACGAAGGGAACGAAGAACAAACAGTTCACCACAGAATTGAGAGCGGTGGGTTATTCACCGTTTGGGTGAGTCGATTTTTGCCCGGTGATTTCGTATAATCACTTGGTTCGGCCGTCTATGTTATCTTCGTTTCCTTCTGTTAACTGCGTTTTCCAGGTTCATGGCGCGGTCGCTCAGAACACGGGCACCTTGACCACGCTCTTGCGCACGAGGGCAGGGCTGGACGCGGTGCGGAGGCAGGGCATGTGAGCGTCGGCCGGGAAGAAGATGGCGGCCTCGCCGGGGCCGACGAGCAGGCGGCTTCCCGCATCGGAGGTTTTGTAGAACAGGAGGTCCTTTGCGGGCGTGAGATCCTCGTCGACGACGAGACTGCCGACATCGCAGACGCCCATGATTTCGGAGCCCTCCGCCACGGCCTGGATGTCGATGTAGGCGCGGTGCGATTCCCAGCGGCCCTCGCTGGCGGGTTTGGTGAGGTAAACCTGCTCGAGGGCGAAAACGCCTCCGCCGAGCTCGACGCGCTGGGTGTCGCCGGCGGCGATTCGTCCCAGCCGCTGCCGGGCTTCGGAACCGGGTTTCAGGAGATCCTGCAGGTAGGCGAGGCCGATCCGGAGCGAGTCGTTGCGGGGAGCCTGGGCGAGGAGCGTGGAAAGGGTGCCGAAGAGGGCCATGGCGATCCATCACGACCAGGCGGCAAGGCCCCGGCAAACGAATTCCATGTCGGGCGTGCGGCGCGTTCAGTGCAGGGCGAAGGGGTTGGAGTTCTTGTCCTGATTCGCGGGCTGGCTCGGGATGTCGAAGAGACCGGGCTCGATTGGCGGATTGGGCGCGATGCTCGCAAGGTCGGTCTCGTGGAGCTTCCGGTGGTCGGCGTACGTGGAGATCGTGAAGGCCATGAGGACCCCGCCGACCGGCCGGAAATCGGAGAAGCGGGTTTCGATAGGCACCTCCCGGCCGTCGGGCAGGAGACGCATCCGGACCTGACGGACGATCAGGTAGGTGTCGGGGTCGAGCCAGAGCTCGAAGGGCGTCGAATTGGCATTCGAGACATGGATACGCAGGTAGGTCTTGCCGCCGACCGTCAGCGATTCCATGGCCTTGAGCGTGTAGCCGCGCTGGGCTGCCTCGTACAACGGATCGTAGAAGTCGGCGTCGGCGATGAATTCGTTGGCGGCCAGCGAGTCCATCGTCGAAACCGTCTTGGTCTGCGCGTGGTCGACGCACTGCCAGGGAGCGTCCTTTCCGTTGTAGCCCTGGGTGCTGATGAGTCCGGGGGTGCGGGTTTCGACCCAAACGTGGTTGGGGGCCTGTGCGACCATGGTCATCGCGATGGTTTGGCCGGCGATCTGGATGTCGCCGGTGGCGCGAAGCGAGGTGAGGGCTTTCAGGGCCTCGTCGCCGCCGATCGCCGCCACGTGGATCGCGGCGATGCGGTCGGCCTGTTGGTCGGCGAAACCGTGTGAGACGAGCAACAACCCCAGGAGGAGCCAGCGGAAGGACATGCCCCACAAGGAAGGCGGCGGGGGCGAAAAGCCAAGCGAGAGTTTGCGCTGGCCAATCGGGGGTCTTGTTCGCCATTAGGTCCGGGCATGGCGACGGAATTCGGCTGGTGGAACAAGGACCCCGAGGAAGGCAAGTATCAGGTCGTTGCGGAAGTGCACGGCGGCAACGTGTCGTGGACCCGCAAGGGAGGGCATCACAATCCCTGGCTTACCCACACTCCCTCCGACGCGGATTGGGACCGCCTGCTCGAGGAGGCTTCCCGTCGGGTTCCGCGACGCCTGCTTTCGCCAAAGCAGTTTGCGGAGATCAAGGCCCTCTGCGACCGCCGTGAAAGCTGAGCCGGCCTCCGGGAGGCGGGATCACTCGCCGATCTCCAGGGCGACGCGCGGCCAGAGGTAGCGGAAGGACTCGGCGTAATCGTCGGGCCGGTCGAGAACGCCCCGGCTGACCTCCGCGGTGGAGAACCACTCGCCGCGGTCGATCTCGGCGGGGTCGAGGGTGAAGGGGCCTTCGTGGACCAGGCGGTAAATCCACACGAATTCCCAGCCGGTCTCCGCGCAGGCGCGCAGCCGGAGCCAGCGCTGCGGCGGTTCGGACACGGCGATGCCGATCTCCTCGCGCAGCTCGCGCACGGTCGCAGTGTCGTAATCCTCCCCCGCATCCAGGTGGCCGGAGCACGAGGAACACCAGGCTCCCGGGGCAGAGTCCTTGGACATCGACCGCTTCTGCAGGAAGATCCGCCCATGCGAGTCGAAGACCAGCACGTGGATGGCGCGGTGGAGCAGGTTTCGGGCGTGGACTTCGCGGCGGGTGGCGCGACCGATGACGGCATCGCGCTCGTCCACCACGTCGAAGAGTTCCTCGGGGTTCTGACCGGCCTTTACATTGGCGTCCATTCGTGTCCTCTCGTGTGCCACAACACGCCCGATTGTCATGCCCAAAATCGAGATCAACCAAGTGGCCGAGATCCTGAAGCGAAACAAGGCCGATCCGTCGCTCTTGCGCGCCGTCGTCGAGGAAATGAACCTGCTCGCGCGGGCTGCCCAGGAGGATGAGAAGCCGCCGGCGGTGAAGAAGCAGTTCGTGATCCTCGTGTCGGATCCGGACGGGCATTTCCCGAAGCACGATTTTGCGGGCTGGGTGCTGCAGATTCCGGATACCGAGAGCCCGGTGACCACCGTGGAGCGCGTGATCCGGGCCTCGTACGAGTTCAATGCCACGAAGAAGGGCAGGCTGCTCCCGGTGAAGACCGTGGGCGAGGCGATCGAGAACGTGCCCGCAAAACATTTCAAGGAGACGGAGGTCTGGGTGAAGACCAAGACGCCCGTGCTCGTGCTGACGACGGACAACCTTATCCCGAAGGACAAGACCGGCGGCGGTCGCGCAGGCGACGCCGACGAGGATGAGGACGACGAGTGACGCGGAGGGAGGTCGGAGGCGTGAAGCCAGAGGTCTGAAGTCTGAAGTCGGAAGTCTGAAGTCGGAAGTCGGACGTCGGAGGGCAGAGGACAGCGGTCAGAAGACAGAAGTCCGTTTTCTCTACGTCTCTGAGTCTCCGCGTGAGCTTGGATCGGGGCCTTCGGTTGGTAGGTCAGAGGTCAGAAGTCGGAGGTCGGAAGTCGGAGGTCGGAGGTCGGACGTCGGAGGGCGGAGGGCGGGCGACAGAGGTGACCATCGGCGATCTGAAGTTGTGTCCGTCAAGTTCAGCAAATGTGGATCGGTGGTATGGAGGTTTGGTGGATAAAAAATCTATTTGGGATGGGGTGAAGGGGAAGGGGCGGAGCCCCTTCCCCTCTCTGTATTCGGCAGAGGG
>MLJW01000236.1_pt1 | contig 40500 bp, 41 predicted proteins | sample 888231 | NCBI WGS metagenome assembly MLJW01 (sample SAMN05788063, study PRJNA343431) | mine drainage metagenome | isolation source: sample collected from the inflow into an acid mine drainage treatment plant... | place: Germany: Lusatia, lignite mining district
GCGATACTGCAGTCCGGTCTCTTGCTCGAAGGCGGTGAAGTTTTCGCGCGTCTCGACATGCGCGAGCGTGACGATGCTGTCGATACCTTCGCGCTCGAGCAGGCGATGCAGCAGCTTGCCGATTACGCCGCCGGTCGGATAGATCGCGGCGACGTCGCCGCCGAGCCGGTGCACGACGCGCGCGACGTTGATGCCGCCGCCGCCGGGGTCGCGCTTCGGCGCCGAGCAGCGCAGCTTCGCCGTCGACACCATGCTGTTGCAGCAAGCGCTTGCGATCCTCGCGCAGTTCGAAGACGAGGCGGCTCAGCTGCTCCAGCTGTTCCGCCGCATCCAGGGGTAGGTTTTCGAAAAAACTGCTCACTGGATTCCCCTCACGTCATATGGTCCTTGAGAACCCCGCCGTCGAGGACGACCATGTCGGGGGTGATCTGCCCGAAGCGATAGACCTTGCCGCCTTCCCTGGCGGCGAAGGCGCTGGCGTCGGACTCGCTGGCGAAGGAGGCCAGCGTCGGTCCCATGGCACCGCGGGCCTTGGAACCGGCGACGTAGAAGGCGGTCCTGGCATCGATCCAGTGGCCGGTCGGATTGTTCCAGTCGGTCTTCGCCATGTCCTGCACGAAGATAGCGCGCACCTGCCTCCGCTGCTCGGGCTTCAGGTAGATCGAGAACATTGCGACGGTGTCGCAGAAGAAGTCCGGTTTGCCCTGGTCGTATTGAATCTGCCCCTTCGGTCCCGGATAATCCATCAGGATCATACCGTCCAGGCTATCGGCGGTGCCGCGGGTGATCTCGATCGGGCCGACGGCGAGCGCTTCGCTCTTGCCGCAGCCGCCCAGGATCCCTGTCCCGGCGAAAACGATGGCGATGGCGGCAGCGGTGCCGCGCAAGTTCTTAGCGGTGAACAGCTTCATTTACGGAACCTCCAGTTGGCTAGCCCCAAGGGCAGAATGATCCAGACCAGCATGACCGCCCCGAGCAAGCCCGGCCTGGCGAGCCGCTCGGGAAAGACCGTGGTCAGGCCGTAAAGGGTGCGAACGTCGTTGATGCCGAAGATATTGAGGATGCGGAAGACATCGGCCGGGTTGAGCAGCAACAGATAAGGAAAGGCATCGGCGGCCACGGCACCGCCGCTGACGACCAGGGCGCCGAGCAGCAAAAGATCGTAGACCAGGACGAAGAAGAACCACAGGGCGATGGCGCCGCCGCTGGCGCGGGCACGATCCGTTGCGAACACCGATACCATCACCGCCAGGCTGAGGAAGGCCATGCCCAGCAGCACCGAACTCAGCATGAAGCCGGCGTAGTTATACCAATCCTCAGGCGACAGCTTGAAACCGAGCAGCAGGCCGACCAAGCCGAAGCCGATCACGGTCGAAGACGCCAAGGCCGCCGATAGGCCGAGAAACTTGCCAATCAGGAGCTCAAGACGAGTGATCGGCATCGACAACAGCAGGTCAAGGGAGCCCCTCTCCCGCTCGCCGACGATGGCGTCGAAGCCGAGTATCAGCGCAATGAGGGGCACCAGGTAAATGACCAGGCTGACCAGGCTGGCGATGGTGACCTCGATGCCGCGGAAGCCGACGGCGCCCTGCTGGGCGGCGCCGAAATAGGCGATGACCAGGGCGAAGGCGGTGAATACGATGCTCACCGCCAGCACCCAGCGGTTGCGGATGCGCTCCCGGAATTCCTTGGCGGCGATGATGCCGATCTGTTTTGGTTCGATTGCGAAAGTCATGATGAGCTCATCCCGAATAGCCGAGAAACACGTCCTCGAGGGACGGTTCGCGGACGTGAAGATCTACCACCCTGCCATCGAGCGCTGCCAGGGCCTGGAGAACCGCCATCTTGGCCTCGCGCCGGCAAAGTACGCTTGCCCACTCCCCGTCAACGCCGAGCTCGGCACCTTCCAGTCCGGCAATGGCCCGTCGCAACTCGGCTTCGGCGCCCACCGCCAGCCGCAGTTCGAACCGCAGGGGCAAGGCCATCATCTCCCGCAGCGACTGGACGGTGCCGATGGCCTGGATCTTCCCGGTCTTCATGATCGCGAGACGATCGACCCGCTCCTGGATCTCCGACAGGATGTGGGAGGTCAGCATGATGGTGGCACCCTCGCGCCCCATCTCCTTAAGGATGCGGTAGAACTCGCGGATGCCTTCGGGATCGAGGCCCGTGGTCGGCTCGTCGAGGAACAGCAGCTTCGGCTCGCCGAGCAGGGCCTGTGCGAAACCTAGGCGCTGTCTCATGCCCTTGGAGTAGCCCTTGACGCGGCGATCGGCGGCGGCGGAGAGCCCGACCCGCTCCAGCAGCGGACCGCATTCGCTGCGATCGATACCCTTCAGGCGGGCGAAGAAGGCCAGGGTCTCTATGCCGCTGAGGTTGTCGTAGAAGACCACATTCTCCGGCAGGTAGCCGATGTGGCGACGGACCCGACGGAATTCCTCGCCGCGGACCGGCCACCCGTCGATGAGGATCTCGCCGGAAGTGGCCGGCACCAAGCCCAGCATCATCTTGAACAGGGTGCTCTTGCCGGCGCCATTGTGCCCGATCAGGCCGAACACCTGGCCTGCCTCTATGGCAAGGTCCACGCCGTCCACCGCCTGGACTTCGCCGTAGCGCTTGGCGACCTGGCGGACTTCAATCACGTTGTTTGCCAATCCAGTGCCTCCAGTGGCTGTGAGTGGGCTGCATGCGCGGCTTGGTGTCGACGATGCTGGGGGCGCGCAGCAGGGGGAACTGCTGGGCGATCAGACGCAGGGTCTGGATCGCCGGGCTGTCGAACAGGAGCTTGACCATGGGCAGACGCCAGACCAGCCGGTCCACCACGTCGTTGGCCTCGTAGGGCACGTCGCCGGTGCCGTTGCCATCGCGGTCCCAGCCGACGTAGTTGCTCCAGTAGTTGCCGGTCTTGACGCCCCAGTGTACGTCCTTCGTCGCGACGTAGCGCACCTGTTCCCGGTTGCGGATGAAATCGTTGCCATCGACCTGGTTTTGGATCGAGCCGGCCCAGACGTGGGCGCCGACATCGTTGTCGATGATCAGGTTGTTCTTGATCACGTTGAACTCGGCGTCGTAGATGAAGAAGCCGCGGGTGTTGCCGGCGACGACGTTGTTCTCGATGACCGAGTCCGTGATCGTGCGCAGCATGATGCCGGCATCGGAGTTGCCCCAGGTACGGTTGTTGCGCACGATCAGGTGGCGCGTCATCATCAGCGCCAGGCCGTCCCGGTTGTGGTAGGAGTCATTGTCCTCCCAGATGTTGTAGTAGGAGTTCATGTAGTGGGTGCCGTAGCGCACGTCGTGGATCTTGTTGCCGCGAAACAGCGCGTGATGGGAGACATCCACGTAGATGCCGTCGCGGACGAAGCTGATCTCGTTGCCGACGAGCCGGGCGCCTATGGTGTTGTAGAGCTCGATGCCGTTGCCGCGCTGGGCCGAGGGATAGTCGCGCTTGCCGGTGATCAGGTTGCCGATCACCTGGACGTCCTTGACCCCCTCGATCCACAGCCCGAACAGGCTGTAGGCGATGTCGCAATGTCTCACCGTCGCCCGGTCGGCGCCGGGCTGGATGTAGATGCCGGCGTTCTGGGCGCTCAGGTTGTCGCCGCTGTCGGTGACGATGATCCCCTCGACGGTGACGTCGGGCGAGACGATGCGGATCGTGTCGCCAAGGAGATCGCCGCTGATGGTCGGTCGATCGATTCCCTCGAGCTTCAGGGGCTTGTCGATGCGCAGATGTTCATGGTAGCGACCGCGTTCGATGGCCACGGTGTCGCCGGGCCGGGCACGGGCCACCGCCGCAGCGATCGATTCCCCGGGATGGACCCGGATCTCCGCCGCGGCCGCGATTCCCGCAAGCAGAAGCGCGGCGAGCAGGGCCGCCGCGGTGCGCGCGGCGGTTCTAGCCAGCGATCCCTTCAGTACAGCCACTTCAGGTCCGGCAGCCCGTGCAGCGCGTCCAGCACGCCGACGCCCTTCATGGCCAGGAATAGGCCGGCACCGATCAGCAGGTTCTTCATCGAGACGTAGGCGGCCATGTCTGCCCAGGTCGCCGGCCTGAAGTTCCGGCCCCACCACGGCCCTTCCTTGACCCGGGGTTTGCAGATCATCCGCGTCACCAGCTCGTAGGCGCTCCAGGCCAGCCACCAGCCGAGGATGATGCCGGCGCCGAGTTTGCCGGCCGCGCCGAGCAGCCAGGCCCAGGTCACCAGGACGGCGAGGCCGATGCCCGCGGCCTTCAGGAATAGCGGGTGCTGGAGGAACCGGCGGTTCCACGGCAGCAGGTGATCGATGATCTCGTCGCGCCACCAGGCCAGGACGCCATAGCGCGGCAATGGCGACGGCGCGGCGGCGATGGGCTTGATCGGGATGTAATAGCCGTTGGCTCCGATCGGCGTCAGGGTTTGGCCCGCCTTGATCCGCGCCTTGCGTTCCTGGGCCAGGGGCGGACAGCTCGTGTCGTCGTAGTACATGACCATGCAGTCGAGGCAGAGCAGGCACTCGCGCTGGTCGATCCGTCCGGTGCTGTCGATGGCCTGCGACTCGCAGCCGGCGGCGCAGGCAGCACAAGGCCCGCACTCCTGCTTCCGCTTCAGCCCCCACCAACGGAAGGTGGAAGGAATCGCCAGGCTGGCGCCCAGGGGGCAGAGATATTTGCAGAATGGCCGTTCGATCAACAGGGCGGCGGCGAAGAGGAGCAACCAGTAGCTCGCGAAGGGCCAGGAGCGGTTCCAGACGCCCACCAGGAAGGTGGTCTTGAAGGGTTCGATTTCCGCCAGCTTCTCGGCCGTGTTCATCGAGTAGAACGACACCGCCAGGAGGACGACGAAAACTCCGTACTTGATCCACTTCAGTTTGTCGTGCAGGCGCTGCGGCAGCTTGACCTGGAAGCGCTTGAGGCCGAGGGCGCCGGCCAGCTTGTGGGCGATCTCGGTGAGGGCGCCATAGGGGCAGAGCCAGCCGCAGAACATGCCCCGCCCCCAGAAGAACACCGAGATGATGATGAACCACCAGAACAGAAAGATGAACGGATCGGACAGGAAGAGGCTCCACCGCCATTTGAAGAGGATCTCATTGAACCAGGTCAGCACCTGGGTGATCGAGGGCTGCGCCATCAGGTGGAAACCGGCGAAGCCGATGCTGACGACCCACAGCGTGTATTTGGGCAGCGCGACCCAGCGCTTGTTCTTGCGGCTGGAGTGCCGCACCAGCCAATCCCGGGAGGCGTACACGGCAGCGGCGCCGGCGAGGAAAAGGACGAACAGGACGATTTCGATCGGCCGGCTCTGCCAGAGCTTCAGCCACACCGGGGCCGGGCGTTGGTAATAGGGGCGGCCGCCGGCCAGGTAGCGCCCCGGCAGCCAGTATTCCTGTTCGAAACTGACGAAGGTTTTTGCCCCGGTTTCCTTATCCACCCGGTTGGCGAGGAACACCAGGTTCCAGGGGTAGGCGTCCGAGAAGCTCGGGTTGCGGATGATGAAGATGCCCGACTCGCGATAGGCCGGCGCGCCGGCGGCATGGACACCGTAGAGGTTGAGGTAGTCGAGATCGCGGAAGGTGAAGGTATCCATGTCCTGGGCGACCTGGATCCGGTCGAAAATGCCGCCGCGCACGAAGCCCGAGCCCTTGAAGGACTCGGTGCCGTGGGCGATGACGAAGATCGCGTGCTCGCCGGGCTTCAAGCGCGACATCAGTCCCGCGTAGTCGGCGTCGCCCAGGATGCTCCTGCCGATGGCGGGCGCATCGAGATCGCCGAAGTACATGTCGATGAAGGGTTGGGCGCTGGGTTGCTTGCCGACGTCTTCGGGCTTGACGGCCAGGTGCTGCACACTGCCTTCCTTGACCAGCGCCTCCCAGTCGAGTTTGCCGGCGCTCGGCGCGAACCTGGCCTGGGGCCGCAGCATCGGCTTGAGGATGCCGACCTGCTTGGCGATCGCCATTGCCGAGCGCAGAATCACCTGGTTCTCGGAAATCACCGTCACGGTGGCGCCGCTGATGGCATCCAGGCCGACGTAGCCCTGGTCGGCACGGGACTTGCCGATCTTCACCCTGGCACCGACGAACTTGCCGACGTATTGATGGATGAACCGGGTCAGCGCCGACTCGGGAATGCCCAGGAGCAAGATGGGCTCCGAGTGGCGCAGCACCTTGGCGCCGGTGATGACGCCGTGCGTATCCATGCCGATCAGGGTGACGATCGGCTTGCCGGAATAGCCGGGAATATCGACGATGTCGGTAGACAGGAAAACGTAGCCGACGAGACTGCGTTTTCCGGCCGCGGTCCGGTAGGCCTCGGCGTAGGGCGGGCGTCCCTTGCGCGGCGAAAAGCTGTCGGCGCCGGGCATGATCTCGGTGCAGGGCACGTAGGCGCACAGGTCGGGATCCGTCGCCAGTTGCGCCGGCAGGCTCGCGTCGTAGGACTGAGCGCCGACCGAGGCAAGGGCAGGCGCTGCGATGGCCAGGATCGCGATCAGCAGGCCGGCGATGCGCAGAACAATGGCTCTCATGAATGAATTATCGGAAGTGATGTCTTGAATTCCGGGAAAAGGGGGGCCGCAAGGCCCCCCCAAGGTCAAACTGCGGACGCTCTGATATGCCGCCGCTCAGGCCTCCACCAGCATCCGCGAGCGCATTTCGAGGTGCAGCGCGTGGCAGAAGTTGGTGCAGTAGCACCAATAGACCCCGGGCTTGTCGGCCTTGAAGGTGACCGATTTGGTCTCCTGCGGATTGACGATGAAATTGATGTTGTATTTCGGGATGGCGAAACCGTGGGTCAGGTCTTCGACCTTGTCGAGGTTGGTGAGGATGATGGTCACCTCGTCGCCGCGCTTGACCGTCCACTCGCGCAATCCGAAGGCGGGCGCCTGGGAGGTCAGGTGGATGGTCACCTTCCTGCCCTTGCGCTCGACGCGGCAGTCCTTGGCATCCTTGGTCGCGTTGGGAAATTCGTTGAGGTCATAGACCTGCCTGGTCCTGATGATGTCGCGCCGGATGATGATGGAATCGTGGGGCTCGGAGTAGACCGAGTGGTCGGCCACCAGCTTCATCTTGTCGCCGCTGATGTCGATCAGCTGCGCCGATTCGGGGTGCAGCGGCCCCACCGGCAGGAAGCGGTCCTTGGAAAACTTGTTGTCCGAGAGGAAGAACTTGCCGTCCGCCTCCTTGGTCTCGCCCATCGAGGTGAAGCCGTGGCCGGGCTGGTATTGGACGTCGATGCGGTCCACCACCGGCTTCGCCGCCTTGTCGCCCTTGAAGGACTTGATGGCGGCATCGAGATTCCATTTGACGATCTGGCTGTCGAGGAACAGCGTGGTGTAGGCATTGCCCTTGTTGTCGAAGGCCGTGTGCAGCGGACCGAGTCCGATCTCCGGTTCCGCCACGACGGTGTCGCGTGGCTCCTTGAGCTGGCCGTCGAACCACTTCAGCACCAGGTCGTGCTCGATCAGGGTCGCTGTCGGCGAGAGCTTTCCGGAGCAGGCGTAGTACTTGCCGTCCGGGCTGGTGTTGACGCCGTGGGGATTCTTCGGCACCGGCACGTAGCAGGTCAGGGCCGTCTTCGGGTCGGCGTTGGCCGCCTTGGTGCCGTCGACCACCGGCACCTTGGAAGCGCCGATGTGGAAGGTCTTGCCGGCCTTCACAGCCGCCTCGATGCGGGCAACGTGGAAGAAGACGCAGGCATCGCGCTCGGCGGCCATCATGTCCTCGTAATGGACGCCGCCCTCGGTGTTGTACTGGTTGGAGCAGGCCAGCTTGCCGTCGTAGGAGGTCGCCACCAGGTCCATGTTGCCGTCGATCTTCACCTGCCAACGGGGCTCCAAGGTTTCCGCGTCGACGCAGGTGAACAGGCAGAAGTATTTCTTCGGGTCGTTCAGGTCGCGGCCGTCGTTGGGCTGGGGAATGTGGAACTCGCTGCCGCAGAAGACGCGGGTCGTGTAGTTGATCTTCGCGTCGATCGGGTCGCGCTTGTCCGGAAAGATGCCATGGAAGCCCTGGACGTTGGGCAGTTCGGTGATCTTGTCGCATTCCATGGTATCCAGGCGGATGCGTGCGATCCGGCCGTGGATCTTGTCGTTCACGAAAATGTGCTTGCCGTTGTAGGTGCCGTCGGTGTAGGAAGGATGCACGTGATGGGTATCGCCGGTGCAGTACTTCAGGCTGCCGTCCGCTTTGGTGCCGATGATCTTCTTCGATTCGTTGGTGATACCCCAGCCGACCAGGCAATCGATGTTGAACACCGGAATGCGCTTGAACAGGCGCCCGGACGGCAGACCATAGATCCGGCACTCCCCCGAGTGGCCGCCGGAGGAAAAGGAGTAGTAGGTATCCAGCTGACCGGGCGGCACCTCGTACTTGCTGTAGTCGATACCGCCTTCCGCGCCGGCGACGGGTTTGGCTCCGGGGGCCGCCGTGCCGGCCGGCTGCTCCTTGTCGCACGCCGCCAGCCCCATGGACAGCCCCGCGCCGGCGAGGCCGGCAATGGCCGTGGTGTTGAGAAACTTGCGGCGACCCGGATCTTGGATTGCCGCCTCTGGTAGGTCTTTATGGACGCTCATGATCACCCCCTGTCAAAAGATAAGGAGCTTAGCAAATACCCCTTTATCCAATTTGACACACATCAAAACTGGCGGAACTGCCTCACACGTCTGGCTGATTCCGTTTCGACTGAGCGACTCGTCACCGCCCAAACTCTCTCGATTGCTCCTGAGCCCGGGAGATGACGATAAAAATCGCCCACCAGATCAGGGTCCTGAATGTCATGGCGATGACGGTGCGGATCTCGAAAGCACCGCCCATCGCGATATCGATGCCCAGAGCGGCGAAGACCACGGCTGAGGCGACGGCGATGCCGAGGGATAAGCTGACAGCCCAGGATCGGCGCCGCAAGATAGCGTAGCCGACGCTGACATAGGCGAAGCCGGCGATGAAGTTGAACCACAGCACGAAAGGAACGTAGTGACCTGCCGCGCGGCGGGCCACCTCGCCGCCGAACAGCACGTAACCGCCGGATGCGATCGTCAGCAGACCGAAGCCCAGCGCAAACAGGGCCAGCGCGGATTGGATGAAGCGGCGTCGATTCATGGCTTGCTCCCTCAAGTGGTTCCCGGCAATCCCGTGGCCGACAGCGGTGACCGGGGTGGTAGCTTTAAGCTATACAAAAGATATTGCTTTAATCGTCCCAGGGTGATAATCTGAAGCTGCATTAATAATACATCTTTTACTCGACCATGGTCAACTGCAAACCGGAAACGAATTTCCGCCCCATCGGACAAGTGCCCGGGCCGGTTTGCATTTCGGCCGGTGAACCCACCTACCTTCAGCCAACAGGAGAACGACCATGAGCAATGCTGAAACCACCAAGACCACCGTCGACGTCCGCGAGATCGCCCCGCGCGAGCGCCATCCGCTGATTTTCGGCGCCTTCGGCCAGCTGGCGCCCGGCGAGGCGCTGATGCTGATCAATGACCACGATCCCAAACCCCTCTACTACCAGTTCCAGGCCGAGTCCAACGGCAAGTTCACCTGGGACTACCTGGAGAACGGCCCGGATGTCTGGCGCGTGCGCATCGGCCGTTCGTAGCAGGCCGCCGCGCCACGGACGATCTGTCCGTCGCCAGCCCACAGACGGGAGTATCCTCATCACTTGTGTCGTTTGAGGAGGAGCGATGAAACGTAGCGCGTGCTTGGCTCAGCTCTCCCGGGAACACCACGCCGCGCTGGTGCTGGCAAAGCGCGCGCAGCGGATCGGCGCGGATAGCAGCGAGACGACGCGCGCTTTCATGGCCCACGCCGTGGCGAGCTTCGAGCGCGAACTGGAGCCCCACTTCCGGGTCGAGGAGGGCGCGCTACTGCCGTCGCTGGCCGACGCCGGGGAGCTTGACCCGGTCGAGCGTACCCTGGCCGAGCACGCGGAATTGCGCCGCCTGGCCATGCGGCTCAGGGAGCACGACGCGGCGAGTCTGCGCCGCTTCGGCGACGCGCTGGAGGCCCACGTCAGATTCGAGGAGCGCGAGCTGTTTGCACTCGCCGAGTCAACGCTGACGCCCGAGGCACTCGCCGAAGTCGAACGTCTTGCGCGCCACCACACCCCCACTCCCCCACGAGGAGACTGAGGCGTGCCGCTGACCGGTCGCCTCGATCGGCTCAGCGACGCCAAGATGAGTTCGATGCGTGGGCATCGACCAGCAACGTAGCCAAGAGGTGCACGATGTTTTTCAGGGGTCTGAAGCAGGAACTGGCGGCCGCGCGCGCCGCGCGCGAACAGGCGCAGCAGACGATAGCGGCGCTGGAGGAGCGGCTGGCGCAGAGCGACGCCGGACGTCTCGCGCTGGAGCGCGAACTGGCCTCCAGCCGGTCGGAGGTGGCTATCGGCGCCGGGGTCTTCGCCAATCTTTCGAGTTTCGGCGAATCGCTGGCCGGCGTGCGTCAGTCCTTCGCCGGACTGGCCAACTCGTTGGCTGGCGAGAAAGACGCCGCCAACGAGGCGGCGCGGCAGTCGGGCGTCAACAAGGAGAGCTTCGAAGGCATCACCGGCGACCTGAAATTGATGTTCGGCAAGATCCAGCAAGCCTCCGACAGCGTCGACAGCCTGCACCAGCGCACCGGGCAGATCGGCGGCATCGTGCAGCTCATCAAGGCCATCGCCGACCAGACCAATCTGCTGGCATTGAACGCCGCCATCGAGGCCGCGCGCGCCGGCGAGGCCGGACGCGGCTTCGCGGTGGTGGCCGACGAGGTCCGCAAACTCGCCGAAAGAACCACCCAGGCGACCGCGGAGATCGCCGGCCTGGTCGGCACCATCCAGGAGGAAACGCGCTCCGCCAAGCTCATCATGGACGACGGCGCCGACTCGGCGGGACGCTGCAGCAGCGACGCCGAGGCGGCAACCCGCGCCATGGGCGAGCTGCTGGTTCTCGCCCAAGACATGGCGCACACCGCCGCCGCCTCGGCGCTCCTGTCCAACGTCGAGCACGCGAACATCGAGGAGCTGCAGCTCAAGCTGGAAGTGTACAAGGTGTTCATGGGCCAGTCGCAAATCCGCCCCGAGGAACTGCCCGACGAAACCCAGTGCCGGCTCGGCCAGTGGTACTACAGCGATGAGGCCAAGGCCAACCTGTCGCGGCTGCCGGGCTACCGCGAGATCGAGGACCCCCATCGCGCCGTACACGTTCAAGCCCGCCTGGCCGTGGCGCTCTACCGCGAGGGCAGACTGGAAGAGGCCCTGGCGGCGCTGCGGGCAATGGAGGTGGCCAACCTGACGGTCATGAACGGCGTCGAGCGCATCCTCGCGGGAACGCGAACCCAGGCGCGCGCGGAATAATGAGCTCCGCTGCGACCGTTTGCCAGGCCGGGCAGGCGGCCGGCGCAATGATCGGCGGCGGCTTGAATTCTCGCGCTCTGGGGCTTAGTCTTAATGTTTGAAGGAGCCCAGTCATGTCAACCCGCATCGAGATCTGGCACAAGGAACACGCAAACTTTTCCCGGCTGCTCACGCTTCTTGAGGCGCAGATCAAGCTGTTCCATGAGGATGCCGCGCCCAACTACGAACTCATGCTCGACGTGATGTATTACATGACCCATTATCCGGACCTCTTTCATCACCCGAAAGAAGACGTGGTCTTTGAAAAGGTCCGAAAGCTCGACCGCGGTGCTCACGTCATCGTGGACGAACTGCTGAGGCAGCACGTCGTTCTGCGGGAGAGCGGCGCCAAGCTGCTGCAAAATCTCGAAGGAGTCGTCGCCGACGCGATGCTGGCAAAGACCAGCGTCGAGGCGCCCGGTCAGACTTATATCGCCTACTTTCGCAATCACATGAATAAGGAGGAGAGCGAAATCTTTCCGCTCGCATCGAAGCTCCTGTCCGACGAGGACTGGCGCGCCCTTGACGCGGCAGAGCCGCCGCCGACCGACCCGCTGTTTGGCGAAACGGTGCAGCAGCGCTACCGGTCACTCCATCAGCACATCGCTCGTGAGCTTGGCTGCGGCTGCGCCGAGTGATCCCAGATGGCGACGCGGCGCGAGCGGCATTCCGGCCGGCTAGCGCGCTAGCCCGGCGCCGATCCGCAGTCGCGCTTCGGCCTCCGCGCCGATCCGGGCGACGAGCGTGGCCGCGCTATCCACAGCCTTGATCAGATCGACGGCCTCGCCGGCCCAAACCACCGCGGTATCGTAGTCGCCCGCGCCGGCGGCGGCCTGATACCCGGGACGCTCGCGCTCCAGCGCCAGCGCCAGTTCGCCCTCGCGGCCGTCCCAGCGTTCCATGAAGCGGTTGCGCAGTGCGCGTCCGGGGTATTCCCGGGGCCAGGCGTAGCCGCGCACCAGGTCGAAAACGCGGGTCCGCGCGGTCTGGCTGCCGTGTGCGGCGACGATGCGCTGCTTTGCCTGCTCCCGCCCGAGGGCTTCGGCGCTCGCGTAGAACCGCGTTCCGATCAACGCGCCTTGGGCGCCGAGCATCAGCGCCGCGGCCAGACCGCGGCCATCGGCGATGCCCCCCGCGGCCACCACCGGCGTCGGCGCCACCGCATCGACCACGGCCGGCACCAGCGGCAGCGTGGCGCGGCCGCCACCGTGTCCGCCCGCTTCCGTACCCTGGGCGACGATCAGGTCGGCCCCCGCTTCCCGGGCCAGCCGCGCCTCTTCAAGATCCTGGACCTGGCAGATCAGCTTGCAGCCGGCCGACTTGATGGCGGCGACGTAGGGTCTCGGATCGCCGAACGACAGCATGACCGCGTCGGGCCGGTACTCGAGCGCCAGATCGAGAACGTCGCGCGTCGCGGACCAGGTGATCAATCCGACACCCCAGGGCCGCTTGGCGTCTTCCTTGACGCGAGCCAATTCCGTGCGCAGCCAGGGCGGGTCGCCGTAACCGCCGCCCACCAGACCCAGCCCGCCGGCGTTGGAAACCGCCGCCGCCAGGCGTCCGCCGGCGACGCTGCCCATGGGTCCGAGGATGATCGGGTACTGGAGTCCGAACATCTCGGTCAATGCGGTTGCGATCATGATTCATGTCCCTTCGTTAATTGCGGCTTTACCACGGTTGCGCGAAGCCGTTTCCCGAGCTCGCGCGACCGAGCCCGCGCTAGTTGATGTCGACCAGGAAATTCGGGTCGAACAGCGGATTCTCGTTTACGCCGTGCTTCGCATAACCGCGCGGATTGCACACCACCCGCGTTCCGTTCAGCGCATAGTCGAAGCTGTCGTGGGTATGTCCGTGTACCCACAGGCGGGCGCGGTCGCCGTCGAGCAGGTGCTCGGCGGCGGAGACGAAGCAGGCGTTTATCAGCGAGCCGGCAAACCGCGGGTGGATGCTCATTCGCGACGGGGCGTGGTGGGTGATCACCACGGTCGGCCCGGCGTGCGGCTGGGACAGCATGCCCGCGAGCCATCCGGCCTGGCGTTCGAACAGCGCTGCGGCGTCTTCGGGAGTGAATTGCGCGCCGGCCGCACTTATCCTGCTGAAGTCGCGCATGAAGGCCGAGGCCTGGCGCATCGCCGCGGTACGCTGCTCACCGGCGCCGAAGAGCATGAAATCCGTCCACAAGGTGGCCCCGAGAAAGCGCACCCCTTTGAAGATCACCTGGTCCTGGTCGAGTACCCGGACCTGGCTGCCGGCGCACAAGCGCTTGAGCTCGTCCACGGTGCCGACGATGCTGCCGCCGTAGAACTCGTGATTCCCGGGAACGTAGAGCACCGGCTTGTCCAAGCCGCTTGCCCAGGCAACGGCGGCGGCCGGGCGCGCGATGTCCCCCGCCAGGATCACCGCCTCGGCGTCGTTGCGCGGCACCGCCAATGCGCCTTGAGCGAGATGCAGGTCCGACAGGATGTGGAGTTTCACGGGTTCCGGATTGCTTGCGCGGGCCGATTCTTGCAACTATATCACTGCGTGATATATTGTGCTCATGAACCAAGAGCGCGTGGAAGTACCCGGGCCAAAGCCGACTCGGGAGACCGAATCGGAGCTATTCCGGGCCATCGTGGAGCAGGCGGGAGAAGCCGTGATCTTTGCCGACCGCGACGGCGCGATCCGCGTCTGGAACCGCGGCGCCGAGTCTATTTTCGGCTACGCCGCCGCCGAGGTGATGGGTGCCAGCCTCGACGTGATCATTCCCGAGCGCTTCCGGCGAGCCCACTGGGAGGGCTTTCATCGGGCCATCGCCAGCGGCCAAACCAAATACGGGGACCGGGTGCTGACCACGCGGTCGGTGCACAAGAATGGCGGCAAGCTTTATTTGGACATGAGCTTCGGCGTGATCACCAACGCGGCCGGCGAGGTCGTCGGCGCGTTGGCCGTCGCCCGCGATTGCACCGCCCGGCAGCTTGCGGATAATGCTCTCCAGGCACGCGTCGCAGCGCTGGAAAAGAATGGACCGGAGAGCTGAGCCACGGGAGCATCAAAGCCTTGCCGGCTGGCGCGGCGGCACTGCCTCGCCTGAAATGCTCAAGGCAAAGACATCATGAGACTTTCCGGTGCCCGTCGGCCCGTATTTCTCAACCTGTTCAGGATCCGCTTTCCGATCGGCGCCATCGCCTCCATCGGCCATCGGCTTGCGGGGGTGGCCCTCGCTGCCGCCCTGCCCTTCCTGGTGGCGGCATTCGAGCGCAGCTTGAACAGCGAGCAGGCCTATCGCCAGGCGCTGGCGGCCTGGCGCAGCCCGGCCGGCCGCCTCGCCGCGCTGCTGCTGTGCTGGGCGCTGGCCCATCACCTGCTGGCAGGAGTGCGCCATCTGCTGATGGACGTGGATATCGGCTCATCCCTGCCGACCGCGCGCAAGACCGCCTGGATCGTGGTGGCCGGCGGCGTGATTGCGGCAGCGACGCTGCTCTGGGTGCTGCGCCCATGAGATTATTGGGGGGCTTGCGACCTTGGGTGATCCAGCGCCTCAGCGCGCTCTTCATGCTGGGCTGCTTCGCCGTCCTGGCGGCCTGCCTCGCCATCGGCCCGCCGCTGAGCTTCGCCGCCTGGCGCGCCTGGATGTCCGAGCCGGTCGCGAAGGTGGCGGCCTTCCTGTTGTTCAGCTCGCTGTTCCTCCACGCCTGGATAGGCTTGCGCGACGTGCTGCTCGATTACGTCCAGCCGCTGGCGCTGCGCGCGCTGCTGTTCGTCGCCATCGCCCTCGGCCTGATTTCGCTGGAAGGCTGGGTGGTGGTGATTCTGGCGGGCGTGCACTAGGAGGCGAAATGCGCTTTTCCATCTATCGTTACGATCCCGGCCGGGGCGGCAAACCCGCGATGCAGGACTACGAGCTCGCGCCTGAGCACGGCGACAGGATGCTGCTGGATGCGCTGGTGCGCCTCAAGGCGTTGGATGACAGCCTGTCGTTCCGCCGCTCCTGCCGCGAAGGCGTGTGCGGCTCCGACGCCATGAACATCAACGGCCGCAACGGACTGGCCTGCATCACGCCCCTGACTGGACTGAAAGAACCGGTGGTGCTGCGGCCCCTGCCGGGCTTTCCGGTGATCCGCGACCTGATCGTGGACATGGAGCAGTTCTTCGCGCATTACCACGCGGTCAAGCCCTATCTCATCAACGACGAGCCGCCGCCCGAGCGCGAGCGGCGGCAGTCGCCCGAACAGCGCGCCGAGCTGGATGGCTTGTGGGAGTGCATCCTGTGCGGGTGCTGCAGCGGCTTCTGCCCGTCCTACTGGTGGAACCCGGACAAGTTCCTCGGACCGGCCGCCCTGCTCCAGGGCTACCGTTTCATCGCCGACAGCCGCGACACCGCGACGGCCGCGCGACTTGAATTTCTCGACGACGTCTATCGGCTCTATCGCTGCCGTTCGATCATGAACTGCACCGAGGTATGCCCCAAGGGCCTGAGCCCTTCGCGCGCCATCGAGAAGATCCGCCTGAAGCTGCTCAGGCATTCGCTCTGACCAGAGCACGAGAGGAGACCGGCCCATGGCCTTGCCCCTGGGACACGAACCGGCGCCGGCGAGCTATCCGACGCTGGAGGCGCTGCTCGCGGCGGTGCGCGATTGCCGCGTCTGCGCGCGGCACCTGCCGCTGGGCCCGCGCCCGGTACTGCACGCCGGCGCGGCCGCCCGCCTGCTCATCGTCGGACAGGCGCCCGGGGCGCGGGTACACGCCACGGGCATTCCCTGGGACGACGCGAGCGGCGAGCGCTTGCGTGCCTGGCTGGGAATAGACGGGGACACCTTCTACGACGAGTCGCGCATCGCGATCATCCCGATGGGCTTGTGTTATCCGGGACGCGGTCAGAGCGGCGACCTGCCGCCGCGGCGCGAATGCGCCGAGCTGTGGCTTAATGCCTTGCTGGCCCGGCTGCCCAGGATAGAATTGACCCTGCTCATCGGCCAGCACGCGCAACGGCACTTTCTGGGCCGCCGGCGCCAGGCGTCGCTGACGGAAACGACCCGGGCATGGCAGGAGTACGCGCCGCAGTACTTCCCCCTGCCCCATCCTTCGCCGCGCAATACCCCGTGGATCAAGCGCAATCCGTGGTTCGAGCGACAGCTTCTGCCGGCGTTGCGCGCGCGGATCGAGGCACTCCGCCGCCAGACCTAAAGGTGCAAGGCTGCGCTGCCGCCGATGCGCTCGCTATCTTTCGACGAATGCGCGCTCGATCACGTAGTGGCCGGGCTGGCCGATGTGGGGAGAGATGACGAAGCCTCTGGCGTCGAGCAGCTTGCAGGTGTCCTTGAGCATATTCGGGCTGCCGCAGATCATCGCCCGGTCGTACTCGGGATCGAGCGGCGCGAGGTCGATGTCCTCGAACAGCTTGCCGCTCTCGATCAGATCGGTCAGCCGGCCCTGATGGCGGAAAGCCTCGCGGGTCACGGTCGGATAATAGATCAGCTTCTCCCTCACCGCCTCGCCGAAGAATTCGTTCTGCGGCAACACCCGCTGGATGTAATCCGCGTATGCCAGCTCGGCGACGTGGCGCACGCCATGGACCAGCACGATCTTCTCGAAGCGCTCGTAGGTCTCGGGGTCCTTGATGATGCTCATGAAAGGAGCGAGCCCCGTTCCCGTGCACAGCAGATAGAGATTCTCGCCCGGCAGCAGGTCGTGCAGCACCAGGGTGCCGACCGGCTTGCGGCTCACCAGCAGCGCATCGCCGACCTTGAGGTGCTGCAGGCGCGAGGTGAGCGGCCCGTTCTGCACCTTGATGCTGAAGAACTCGAGATGCTCCTCGTAATTGGCGCTGGCGATGCTGAATGCGCGCATCAGCGGTCGGCCATCCACCTCCAAGCCGATCATGACGAAATGGCCGTTGTGAAAGCGTAGCCCCTGATCGCGGGTGGTCCTGAAACTGAACAGGCTGTCGTTCCAGTGATGAACATCGACGACGCGCTCTGTCACAAAATCCGCCATGAACGAATCTCTCCAATTGATGTTGCAATCGTCTCCGGGGCCGTCCGGCCCCGGCCGTCAATCGCGCTGCAGCAGAGCGAACTTCTCCTTGATGCGGGACCATTTGTCCGCCTCGGGCAGCGCCGCCTTTTTCTCCACGATGGGCTTCCAGGTCGCCGCCAGCTCGTGGTTGAGCGCCGTATAGTGCTGCATGTCGCTCGGCACGTCGCTCTCGGCGTAGATCGCATCGACCGGACACTCGGGCACGCACAGCGTGCAGTCGATGCATTCGTCCGGATCGATGACCAGAAAATTGGGGCCCTCGCGGAAGGCGTCGACGGGACAGACATCGACGCAATCGGTGTGCTTGCAGTTGATGCACGATTCGGTCACGACATAGGTCATTTTTCTCTCCTTGCTAAGGGTCCAGGTGTCCCTAGACCACGGCCTCTCCGAGTTTATGGATGGTGATCTGCTTGGCGACCACCGGGCAATCGGCCGCCTGGCCGCACGGCTCGGCGGGCTTCTTGACGGGAATGGCTGACCAGCGGCGGCGGACGCGCTCGACCGGACCCGCTTGCCCCGCCGTCGGCGGCACCGGCTTGCCCTCGGCCTGCAGCTTTTCGATCCGCCGCAAGCCCAGGAACGCCGCGCCGTAGGCCCCGTTGAGCTGGCCCAGGCCATTGGGTGCGACATTGAGCTTGGCCGCCAGGTTCTTTTCCAGCGCATCGACCATGGCGATGTTGCGCGTCATGCCGCCGGTGAGCATGAAGCCGGGCTCCAGGCCGACGCGGCGCATCAACTGCACCGCCCGGCCGCCGAGCGCCACCATCGCGCCCATCATGATGTCTTCCGCCGGCACGCCGTTGGAGAGGTGGTTGATCACCTCGGACTCGGCAAACACCGCGCAGACGCTGCTCACCTCGACCGGCTTGGTCGAGCGCATGGCGTAGGGGCCGATGTCGTCGGTGGTGAGCCCCAGGTAGCGCGCCGTCTTCTCCAGGAAGGCGCCGGTGCCGGCGGCGCACTTGTCGTTCAGGCGGAAGGCGCGGACGCGGCCATTGCCATCGACGCGGATGGCCTTGATGTCCTGGCCGCCGATGTCGAGGATGGTGCGCGTGTCGGGGAAGAGGTGCACCGCCGCCTGGGCGTGGGCGGTGAGCTCGGTCACCTGGGTGTGGCGGTAGGCCACCGTGTAGCGGCCGTAGCCGGTCGCCGCGACGTAGTTGATCTGATCGCGCGTCAGGCCGCAGGCCGTCAGCAGTTCGTCGAAGACGCTCTCGGACGCCTGGCCCAGCTTGAATCCGGTGCGCCGGACGGCGGTGCCGACCACCTCGCGCTTGTCGTTTAGCACGATGGCCTTGGAATAGGTCGAGCCGATATCGATACCCGCAACGTATAGCATCATGCCTCCTCCGCGACGGCGGTCGCGATCTGTGATTCGCTGCCGAAAGCGCGGTCGTGGGCGAACAGTGCCGCCCCGAGTGCGCCGATAAAGTGGGCGTCCGGACTGACGTTGATCGGCATCCCAAGCTGCTCCGCAAGCAGCGCCACCATGGCGATGTTGCGGCTGACGCCACCGGTGAAGGTGGCTTCGGAGGCAATGCCGACACGCCGCGCCAGCGAGACGCAGCGGCTGGTGATGGCCTGATGCACGCCCATCAGCACATCCTCGGGCAGACAGCCCTTGGCCAGATGGCTGATGATCTCCGACTCGGCGAACACCGTGCAGGTGGTGGTGATGCGCACCGGATTGGTCGACTTGAGCGAGAGCGGCCCCAGCTCCGAGAGCGGCATCTCCAGCGCGTAGGACGCCGCACCCAGGAAGCGGCCGGTGCCGGCGGCACACTTGTCGTTCATGGTGAAGTCCTCGACCTGGCCCTCGGGGCCGACGCGAATCGCCTTGGTGTCCTGGCCGCCGATGTCGATGACCGTGCGCGTCTTGGGAAACAGATGAACGGCGCCGCGCGCGTGACAGCTGATCTCGGTCACCTGCTCGTTGCCGAAGGTCACCTTGTAGCGGCCGTAGCCGGTCGCGGCGACGTATTCGACCTGGTCCTCGGTGATGTCGGCGTTTTTCAGCGCCGCCTGGAAGGCATCCTGGGCGATGGTCACCATGCTGGTCTCCATGTCGAGCAGGGCGCGCCCGACGATGGTCCGGTTCTTGTCGATGATCACCGCCTTGGTCTGCGTCGATCCGACGTCAACTCCTGCGACGTATTTCATGCTGTCCTCCCTTGTGCGTGGGTAGCCTTACCCTTGAGCGGGCCCGCGCCGCCTCGCTGCTGCAGCGCTTCGAAGAATGCATCGACGCGGTTCTTGATCTGGGCATCGGACCAGTAGCGCGGATCGATCAGATCGGACTCGATGTACAGGGTCGGGATATCGAGCCGCTTGGAAATGTAGTCGCGCGTGTCGGCCATGCCGGCGGAAACGAAGCGGCAGCTCTTGATGCCGTGGAAGACGACGCCATCGACGCCGTAGTCCTTGATCTGCTTTTCCATCCGCTCGTGCGCGAAGAACTGGTTGCTCAGACCGCGCTGCGCCGCCAGCGCGGTGACCTCGGCCAGGCTCTCCAGCGGCCGCGAGGTGTCGTAGAGCAGTTCGGCGGCATCCATGCCGCCGGCGGCGAAGGTCAGGTAATCGGAATAGGCGAAGACGCCGCCCCAGGTCTCGAACAGCTCGACCAGCCGGCGCATCGAGACGTAGCAGGGCGTGCCGGAGAAGAGCAGGCGGAAGCGCTCCTCGGGGACGCGGCCCTCGCCGCGCGCCACCTTGGCCCGGACGTCCTCCTCGAGCCGGCGCATGTACTCAACGCCCTCGACGGTGCCGCGGTGCACGTTCATGATGCCGATGTAGGTGAGGCCGTCGAGCATCGCGTTGTAGGGCGCCGGGCAGGTGCGGTTGAGCTCCATCACGTTGTTCCAGTGGATCACCATCTGATTCACCCGCCCCTGGATTTCCGCCAGACGATCGATATCGAAGCGTTTGCCGGTGATCTTCTCGCACTTCGCGATCAGATCCTTGAACTGGTCCTCGACCCAGCGCGAGTCGGCGGAGTGCTGCGCATCGCCGGGACGGACCACCCAGCTGGAGCTGCGCTGGCCGGGCAAGTCGAGCACGAAGCTGGGCATCTTGTGGCGGCGCTCCCAGATCTCGGCCCATTTGATGAAGGTGCCGCACATATTGGAGGAAACGGACAGGTCGGGCTTGGGCATCTTCCCGAGCGGCTCCTTCTCTTCTTTCAGCATCATGCCGACGTCGGCCTTGACGTAGGAGCAGACGTCGGGCGACATGCCGTAGTCCTCGGAGATGCGGATGAACTCCGCCGAGGTCTTGCGCACCCCGGTCTGCAGCGAATTGATCTCCGGGAAGACCATGTGGAAGTCGAAGCTGCGCAGGATCTCGATGGCGTTGCCCATCACGAACACGTTAGCCACCGGCTCATGGCGTTCGTTGGCGGTCTCCAGGGAGGTGTACCACTCCTTGAACAGGCGCTGGCCCTCGCTGTGTGCGTTGAACGGGGTCCAGATTTCTTTGGCTGCCGGCGCGGAGCTGGAAGTGCCCGGGACGGCTTCGGCGATTGCGGTAGTCATCATGTTTCTCCTGTTAGGCCAACGCGAACAGCAGGGATTCAGCAAAGGTTTCGACCTGCATCGACATCTGCTCGAATGAGGTCATCTTCTCCTCGAATTCGAGCACCAGATACTGGATGCCCGCCTCGTCGAGATCCTTGGACCAGAACAGCTGCTCGTCGAGGCCCGGCTCGCAGAACTTCGCCGCGGTGAGGATTGCGGCGTCGGCCTTGCCGTCGCGCAGCATGGCCATCAGGTAGTCGCCCTTGGGCTTGCGCTCGTCGTGCTGCACCGGGCTTGCGTGGGAGCGCTCGATGTAGCTCTCCGCCAGCGCCCAGACCGGGTCGCCGACATCCTCCGGGACGTCCTCCGTGAACCAGCGCTGGCCGATCAGAAGATCGTCGTCGACGATGAAGCAGGCGTCGTCGAGCGTCTCCAGCATCTCCAGCGGCGGCTGCTCGCAAAAGCCGCCGACGAAGATGACGCGCGGCTTGTCCTGCGCCGCGACATGGCGCTGGCGGATGGCCGGGAGCGCCTGCTCGAGCAGCTCGACATGTTCCTCGCAGGGAATCCGGGTACCAGCGCGAACCAGCATGTAGGATTCGGAGCAGCTCAGCTTCCAGGGTTCGTCGCGCCGGATCTGGTAGAGCTCGCGCATCAGGCGGCGCTTCTTGTTGTAGAGGCGGATGCTGGAGCGGATCGCGGCGTCGCTGATCGGGTGACCGACCTTGTGCGCCAGTTCGGCGCGCAGGCGCTGGTATTCGGCGGCGACATAGCGGGCGGCGCCGGGCGAGTTCGGGTTCTGCGGCAGATAGAGGATCTCCGACATCTGATCGGGCAGGTTGCGCGACCAGATGCCGGCGAGATGCTTGGCGGCGTCGCAGATCGGATGGGTGACGAAACCGGTGAGGCCGGCGAGCGTGCCGTTCAGGCCGAGTTCGGTGGTCGAGCGGCAGATCGAGCAGACGAAGGAACCCATCCGGGCGTCGGCGTGCTTCATTTCCAGCTTGTTGCCGCCGCCGAGAATATTCACCGGCAACAGTCCGGCGGCGTGGGCGATCTCGTCGGGGAAATAGACGGGAAAGTTGCCGAGCGTGCCGGTATAGCCCTCCGGCAGCTCGCCCGCATCGGGGATACGGGCATCCAGGCTGGCGGTGTGGCACCGCTCGAGGATTGCATTGAGTTGGCCTTCGTAGTCTGAGACGGTCTGAGCTGACACGGCGCACCTCCTTCTAATTGAACGGTAAGAACTATAGTTCATACTCTAATCATCTTTAGAACTATATAACTTGATCTATGATAATAAATCGCGATTTTCTGATAATTATTGAACCATATTGCCTTATTAGTCATTTCATATGATTTTTAGTTCATGTTTGTTGTGCCGGCCGGCCGTCAGCAACCATGCATACCGAGATGGCGACGCTCCGCGAAGGCGGCAGCCGGGTGACCGGGAAGGCCGCGCCCCGCTCAGGAATTCTGGAGCGGAAAATCTACTTTGGAGAAATTTGCCGGTACGGGAGTGGTCATTCCGGCGTGCCAGTAGCCGCACAGGCCAGCGGCTCTGGGACAAATAGTCGCTCGCAAGCAGACGGCGACTTGCCCCCGATCAGCGCTCAGCGGGACGAACGGTGACCGCGAATCGGGTGGCTGCCTGCAACCCAACGGCAGACTCGCCGTCGGGTTGCGGCTCCCGGCTCGCCGGCCACGATGGCGGCCGCATCGATGCGGCGATCATCAGCCAGAGGACTGCGACCGCGGCGCCGAATGCAAATACGCCGCCCGCCCCGATATGCTGGGCGAGCAGGCCGCCGACGACACCGCCCGTGAATAGGCCGAGCGCCTGACTGGTGTTGTAGACACCGAGCGCCGCGCCTTTGGCGCGTGGCGGCGCCACGCGCGAAATCAGCGAAGGCAGGGTAGCTTCGAGAATGTTGAAGGCCACGAAGAATACCCACATCATAACCACGATCGCGGTGAAGTGCCCCATGCCTAGAAAACTCCCGCCCTCGGCGACGATCAGCAGCGCGACGGCGGCCAGGAATACCGGCTTGACCCTGGCGCGCTTCTCGGCGTAGATGATCGCCGGCACCATGGGCACCAGCGAAGCGAGCATCGTGCCGAGATAGACCTGCCAGTGCTGGCTGAGCGGCAGATTGCCGGTTCTGGTGAGCAGACCCGGCATGACGACGAACATTGCTATCTGGATCAGGTGCAGGGCGAAGATACCGAAGTTGAGCCGCAGCAGTTGCCTATCGAACAGCACTTCGCGAAACGGCACCTTCGGTCCCGTTTGTCTCGGCGGTGCCGCCGGCACGACGAAGAGGACGATGCCAATGGCGCCGAGCGCGAGCAGCGCCGTGAGCCAGAAAATGCCGGCCATGCCGACGACGGCATACAACGCCGGCGCACCGATCAGCGAGGCGGCGAAGACCAGGCCAACGGTGGAACCAATCATGGCCATGACCTTGGTCCGATGCTGCTCGCGCGTCAGGTCTGCAGCCAGCGCCGTCGCCGCCGCAGAGATGGCGCCGGTGCCCTGCACAAAGCGCCCGACAATCACCATCCAGATGTTTCCCGCCAGTGCCGCCACGCCGCTGCCTAGGGCGAACAGCACGAGGCCGATGATCATCACCCGCTTGCGACCCCAGCGGTCGGAAGCCATGCCGAAGGGAATCTGGAAGATCGCTTGGGTCAGACCGTAGGCACCCATCGCCAAACCGATCATGGTCTTGCTGTCACCGCCGGGCATATGTTTAGCGTGCTCGGCGAAGACCGGCAGAATCAGGAACAGCCCCAGCATGCGCAAGGCGAAGATCGCGGCTAGGCTGGCACCCGCGCGCTTCTCATCGCGGGTCATCGAATCGCTGTTTTGAGACCTCATGATTGACGGGACACAGAATCACCGTTGCAGTTGAGCAGCAATTCGCGCACTTTCTCCAAGTGGGTAAAGTGGCAGCCGTGCGCATCGGTGCTCAACCATCCAGCGCGTTTCCACTGAGCGAGGCAGCGCGCCACGGTTTCAATGCGCGCCCCAAGGATTTCGCTGATTTGCTCCAAGGGCAGACAAAGGGGCAGATATGCCTGCTCGCTGCTGCGATTGACACCATAGCGATCGACCAACTGGATCATCAGCATTGCCAGACGTTGAGGAATATTGCCGGCACTGACAATCTCGATCTTGTCGATGAATGCCTCGGTGAACCGTATCACTCCGGCCTGCAATCTGTCCGCCAACACAGGGTAGCGTTCGGGCAGCCGGGCAAGCTTGATCGCGTCGATCACCAGTAGGGTCACCCCCCTGTTGAGGGCAACGGCGTCGCTCGGGTAGCGCATCCCGGCCCAGAAAGCGAAGATGCCGAGCGAGTCACCCGGACCAAACAGGCCATAGGTCTTGCTGGCACCATCGCGATCGCGACGGGTCATTTTGACGAAGCCGGAGTCGATCAGCACCACGTGCTTGGCGAGATCTCCCCGTTGCCAGAGGAATTCTCCGCGACGGTAGGTGCACAAGGTGGTGTCCGCCGCCACTTCTTTCAGTGCTGTCAGAGGCAAGCCGGAGAGCAGATCAAAGCAGCGCAGATGCCCGATCAATGCGCGGTCCTGCAACCGCTGCTGCAACGGCTGAACACCCGCGGACGCCACCTTGGCGCGAAAAAATGCGCTGCGTGGCACCGTCGGTGACAGAAAGGCTGCGTTTGGCCGTTTGTTGGCCTTGTACCGCTTGTTGGCTCTCGCTTCATCCTGCATGGGCCGTACCGTTACACCCTTCTTGTCTGGTAATCATCTTACGGAGCAGAGATAGCAATGAACTTGATCCGAGATAACTTTCCGTATGGCAGTTTGCCCGATCACCCGCGTCGATCGCCGGGTTTGCCGGCTCGCGTGTTCGACGCGGCTTCAACCAATCAGGCATACGGAATGATCAACCGTTGGAACAGACGCCATCGCCGGACGATGGGGAGCCGGCAGAGAGCCGGAAGGCGTCGGAGAAACACCTATCCTCTGCCAGCCCGCCCGCCAGTAGAGCCGGGAATGCCGCCTCGACCATGTTCACCGAGCCGCAAACATAGGCTTCGCAGTCAGAGAGATCAGGTAGATCATCGACGATGGCTTGGTGTACCCAACCGGTGCGCCCCGACCAGTGGTCTTCCATTGCGGCCTCGGACAGTACGGGGATGTAAGTGAAATTTTCGTGTTCGCGCTGCCAAGTCTCGGCCGTCGCCGACAGGTAGAGATCCCTCTTTCGCCGGGCACCCCAATAGAGCCGCATCGGCCGTCGAATGCCGCGCTGGAACGCGTCTTCGACGATGCTCTTGATCGGCGCGAAGCCGGTGGCGCCGGCGACGAAGATGATCGGCCGCTCGCTCTCGCTCAAGCGGAAGGAGCCCAGCGGGCCTTCAAAGCGGATCTGGTCGCCGATCCGCATCCGGGTGAACACTTGGGTTGTATACAGCCCGCCGGGGATCAGACGAATGTGCAGCTCTATGCGTCCGCCCCCCTGGTGGGGTGGATTGGCGAACGAGAAGGCGCGCCGCTGGCCGTCTTCCAGCAGGATGTTGAGGTATTGGCCGGCGGTGAAGTCTATCTTCTCCCCCGACGGCAGCGCCAGCACCAGCTGCATCACGTCATCGCAGAGCCGTTCCATGCCCACCACCGTGGCGCCGAACACGCCCGCCGACAGCAGCCCGTCCTGCGCCTGGTATTCGATCTCCAGATCGGAGAGCGGCACGGCGCAACACATCAGCGCCTCGCCCAGCTCCCGCCGCGCATCAGGCAGGGCGCTGTTCTGATAGATACCGTGATCGACGCGCCCGTTGAGGACGGTGCACCGACATCTGCCGCAGGCACCGCTACGGCATTCGAACGGCATGCCCAGGCCTTCGCGCAGTCCGGCTTCGAGCAGGGTCTCGCCTGGTCGGACCACGATGCTGCGCCCGTCCGGATGCGTCGTCATCTGGAATTGCCGCTGCCCGTCACGGCGGAATTTCGGCGGCAGCCACGGCAGGGCGGCGAGCAGGGCGGTGCCCGCCACGAGCAGCGCCCATACCCGCCCCAGCGGCAGGATATAGAACAGCGGGAAGGCCGCCAGGAAGAACCAGTCAAGATCGAGCGTCGTGACCGTGACGCCGAGATTAGCGGCACCGCCCTGGCTCAACGCCGGCTTCACCAGAGCGAGGACCAGCAGCACCAGGAGCACCGCCGCCGCGATCGGACGCGGTGCGCTGGTGCGGGCCTTGGGCACGCGCTGGACGTGAATGAACATCAAGAGCAGGACGAGCAGGGGTAGGCCCAGGTGAATGAACGACAGCAGAGAGAAGAAGCGGTCATTGACGCTACTCTGGTAGATGAAATTGCGTACCAAGGCGCCGTTGAAGCTCGGCAGCCAGTCCAGCAATTCGAAGGCGGCGACGATGACGAACTGGGCCAGCTTGTCCCAGGGCAGCATATAGCCGTTGATCCCGGCGACCGTGACCAGCCAGATCAGTGCCGTGCCGGTCATCCAGGAGAACCAGCGGAAGCCGCGCAGACGGTCGAAGGCGAAATGACGCAGCATGTGGATACCCATGATCAGCACCATGCCGTCGGAAGCGTAGCGATGCACGCTACGCATTACCCCGCCGAGATACCATTGGCCATGCGTCAGGGCCTCGACCGAGCCGTAGGCGGCGGCCACGCCGGTCTTGAAGAAAGCGTACAGGTAGAGGCCGCTGACGGCCACCAGCCAGAACAGGGTGAAGGTGATCTCGCCCAGGTGGTAGAACGGGTTAAGCCGGTCGCCGAAGGCGGCATTGAACAGCGCCTCGGCGCGCATGAACAGCCATTGCAACACTCGCTGCACGCGCCTGATCATCGCTCGACGGCGCGCATGGCGCGGATGATCACCACCACAAACAGCAACCCGCCAATGATGGCGACGAGCCCCCCCAAACCCATCAGCGCCATGCCGGCGATTTCGCCCCTACCCGAGAGCACCTGCTCGGCACCCGCCACCTTGCGCTGCACGCCGTAGCCACCCGACCAGACCAGACCGCTAATGTGCATCAACTGCCCAACACCATAAACCACCGGCTGCCAAGTGGCCAGCCTGCCCGTTGGCGCGGCATAACCGACCCGGCCCAGCAGGTGATAGACCAGGCCCATCAGGGCCAGGGTCACGCCTACGATGGCGCCGTGGTAGTGGGCGGGAATCTTGACGTTGCTGCCGCTGATAAAGATGCCGATGACGCCGCCGACCGCGAACAGCAGCACCGACGAGAGGAGTGCCGTGAACAGCGGCCTGGCCCGCGCCGACAGGCTTGAGAGCGGGCGCAGCGCGACCAGTACCGTCAGGCTCATCGGCAGTATCGCCAGTCCGCCGCCGAAGCGCATCGCCCAGGTAAGCAGATGACGGTATTCGACCGAGGCGATATCGTGGGCGAGATAGGCGTAGGGGGTGACGAAGACGCAAACCAGCGCCAGCAGGAACATCAGCAGCGCCACACGCGGGGAGAGCGGCACGCGTCCGCCACAGGCGCTGATCAGCCACAGCCAGGCGACCAGCATCAGCAGGGTCCAGGTGAATTGCAGCGCGTGGCCGCCGCCCCAGAAGACGATTTCATAGTAGGCCTTGCCGCTCAGCGCGGTCGGCAGTTCGAGGTAGGACCAGACGAAGGCCATCAACGCCACCGCCGCCGAGACGGCGGCGGCGTTGAGGCCGAAGCGCAGCACGCCGCTGCCGTCGAACCTCAGGCCGAGAACCGGGGCACACATTAGACTGCGCCCGACTAGGAGCGCGAAGCCGGCGGCGAAGAGCAGCAAACCGGTGAGAAACTCCGGTCCGTCCAGCACCGGGATATAGTTGGACATGATCGGCTCGGCCCGGCCGAGGAAGGGGGCCGCCGCGATCAGCGCTGCCCCGGCGGCGCAGCTATACAGGGCGAGCCAGCCCCACGCCAGGCCCCGCGCGGAGCCGTTGATGCTCCAGAGCATGCCGGCGATGGAGACGAACCAGACCAGCACCGAGAGGTCGACATGGACCACCAGCGCGACGTGGAAGAAGTCTGCAACGGGAGTATAGTTCTGCAGATACGGGGTGCGCGAGACCACCAGCAGCAGCGCAAACACGCCGGCACCGATCAGGGCGACAAGGCCCAGCCAGAGCCAGCCGCGTGCCAATTTAATGCGCCCGTCGTCGGGTACTTCGAGCGCATAGTCATGCAAGGGCTTGATGTTCATTTCAGCGTAATACCTCCCTTTTCGGCGTCGAAGTCGATCACCAGAACCTGGCCAGGTTTGAGATCGACCCTGGTCTCGCGCTGGTAATCGAAACCAGCGCTGTTCACGTCGTTCTTCAGACGCACCGCCAGGCGATGCTCGCCCGCCGGCACGGCAAAGCGCTGGTAGACATTGGAGGCACCGTCTCCGGACAGGCCGGAGGGCATGGCGACGCGATTGAACACCGGCTTGCCGTCGATGTCGACGGCGACGGTCACGGGCGAACGCCGGCGCGGGCAGTCCAGCGCCATGCGCATGTTCGGTGCCAGCTTGGCGAGCTCCTCCGGGCTGCGCCGGTGGCACGCGGATTCGCGCTTGCCCTCGAGGCTGAAGCTAACCCTGATCAGTGCCTCATCGGACGCCAAATGCCGGTAGCGAGGCCAGCCCGAGAACGTGCCGATGGTCAGTGCGAACAGGCCGTAGAGCAACCCCTGGGCCAGCCATTTGAAAAGTCTAGTCACGCGTGCTGATCCTTATGAGTGGCGCGGCGAGAGCGGCCCGGAACTCGACGAGCGTTCTCGCCAGCGCGCCCTCCTCACCCCGGTCGGCCCAGGCGAGACACAGCTGGTCGGGCCCCACGCCGGCGCGCAGTCGCGGCTCGCGCACACCGTGAAGGCGCTCCTCGGTCCACCGGTTGCCCAGACGAAAGGCGCAGCCGCCGACGCGGCAGCCGGCGACCAGAACGCCGGCGGCGCCGCCACGCAGCGCGTATTCGACGAAGGAAGGCGGAAGCATGCCGGCACAGATCAGGCTCAGGCGGGCGAGCCCGGAGCCGGCCAGGGCGTCGACGCGAGCGCCGCAGTCGCAGCCAAAGACGACGATTCTGTTCTCGCCGCTCATTGCCGCGAGCTGCTCATCTAATGACCGCCGCAGCTGCACCAGCGGCAGTTGCGGCATATCGATGCCGGTGACCAGCGTCCGGTCACCGCGGAACGGCGTCGAAGACGGGCAGGAGCCGGCGCAGATGCCGCAGCTCGCGCACAGATCGGAGTCCACCCGGGCGAGCTCCCGCCCCGGTCGGTCCGGATGGGGCGCCATGGCGATGGCGGCGTAGGGGCAATCGTCGGCGCAGCGCCGACAGCCGCTGCAGGCATCAGGGTGCACCTGCGCGATTGGCGCAGCCGGCCGCTGCAGCGCCGGCAAGGCGAGCAGGAACAGGGTGACGGCGGCAACCAAAGTCCACAGTGCGCCGGGTGAGACGGCGTACATCAGCGGGTGGAGAAACAGATAGAACCAGTCGAGCGCGAGCGGCCCCGGCACCCGCGACAGATCGGCCGGCCCCTGGCTCACGACCGGGTGCACTAGGGCCAGAACCAGGAGTGCGAGCAGTGAGCAGGCGGCGAGTGCGGGCTTGGGAAACACCTCGGCCCGACTGATACGCCGGACGTGGAACCACAGGCCGAAGAGCAGGAGCAGGGGGACGCCGATGTGGACGAAGACGAACAGCGAGAACAAGCGGTCGCTGACCGCGGCATTGGTGAGAAAGTTTCGCGTCAAGGGCATGGCGAACAACGGCAGACGATCGAGCCACTCCGCCATCGCCAACGCCGAGAACTGCGCCAGTCGATCCCAGCCCAGCCAGAAGCCGACGATGCCGGCGGTGTAGGCGAACCAGAGCAACGGTACGCCAGTGAGCCAGGAATAGCGGCGAAAACCGGAGTACCTGCCGAGCAGAAATTCGCGCAGCAGGTGCAGCAGCGTCACCGCAACGAACGCGTCCGCGGCATAGCGATGCAGGCTGCGCAGCATGCCGCCCAGGTACCACTGCTCGCGGCTCAGCCAGGCGACCGAGCGGTAGGCACCGATGACCGAGGTATCGAATACCCCATAGAGGTAGAGACCGCTCGCGACGATCAGCCAGAGGAACAGAAAGCCCAAGGCGCCCAGATGTCGCCATGGATTGTTCACCGGGCCGAGCACCGCGTCGAACACATGGTCGATGCGCCGACAGACGAGCGTGCCGATGCTCCGGCTGGGGTCAGATGAATTCATACCGGTTCAGACTCTACGCAGTTTACGCGGAGAGGCGCCTCCGGACGGCCCTGACCGTCAGCCATTCATTCACCGCGAACCAGAGCATGAACAGAATGAAGGTCACGCCGCCGGCGACCTCGAACACCAGTCCGTAGCTCACCCGGTACTCGCCGGTCGCCGGGTCATACACCGAGCAAAACAGCAGCAGACGTCCGACGATGCCCGGTGGACCGGCCGGGGCCGCCACTGGTGTGCCGTCCAGGAGTTGCTTGAGCGGTGTTATCAGTACATCGGCAGCGTAGCTCTCGCCGTAGATCTGGCGGTAGATGCGGCCGCGAGCGTCGACCACGCTGAGCTGCAGGATATGCACGAAACCGGCGGTGGTGGCGATGAAGCTGAAACCGAAGTCGCGCGCCAGCCGATTCACATCGGCGCCGCGCGGGCTGAGAAACTCCCAGTCGCGCTGATGGATGCCGTTTTGCGCGGCGAACGACTTGAGCGCCTGGGGCGTGTCGGCGGGCTGGTTGTAGCCGATGCTGATAATCTTGAAGCGGCCCGTTCCCAGCGTCCGTTGCGCCGCCGCGACCGCGCTCGCCAGCGCCCGCGTGGTTGCGGGACAGACCTGGAAGCAGCCGGTGTAGATGAAGCTCACCAGGAGCGGCTTGCCGCGGTAGTCGGAGAGCCGTACCGGATGCCCGTCCTGGTCTATCAAGGTGTAGTCGCCGATGCGGTGCCCGACCACCGCTCGACTCGTGCGCAAAGTCTCGGCCTGGTCGAAACGGGACAGATCAGCGGCGACAGCCGATCCGGCCAGACTGAGGGCAGCCAGCAGCGTCAGTGGAATTGCGACGCCTGCGTGATGTCGATGCACTGACTGCCCTCCCCTCAGGAGACCAGAGAGTCGATCATCGCGGCGACGAGCAGCACGGAGAGCTGCAGCAATGATGCGAAGAACGAGCCCATCGCCGTCTTGCGGCTGGGCGCGCGAGCCAGTTGCCAAGCTTTGAACACGAAATAAGCTCCGCCGGTCAATGCACCGACGAGATAGATCGGGCCGGCGCCGAAAAATATCGGCAGAATCGTGACTCCGACCAGCGCGATGGTACTGGCGAAGACAATGCGTGCGGCGCGCGCGGTGCCCACCACCACCGGCAACATCGGCACGCCGGCCGCCTGGTAGTCGGCGTTGTTGGCGATGGCCAGGCTCCAGAAATGCGGCGGTGTCCACAGGAACAGTACTACGGCCAAGAGCAGCGGCACCATGCCCAGCGCCGGATTGACGGCGGCGGCCCCGGCGAGCACCGAGAAGCTACCCGCCAGTCCGCCGACGACGATGTTGAGCCAGGTACGGCGCTTCAACCAGACGGTATAGACCACGGCATAAAAGAAAGCTCCGAGGAACACATACAGGGCCGCCAGCGGATTGGTTGCGAGCCACGATGCTGTTACCGAAGCCGCGAGCAGCAGACCGATCAGCACCAGCCACGCCGGCCGGTGCGGCAGCGCGCCGGTGGCGAAGGCGCGGTCGCGGGTGCGCACCATCAACCGGTCGCTGTCGTACTCGACATACTGGTTGAAGGCGCCGGCGCTGGCCGAGGCGACCAGCACCGACAGTGCCAAAACGGCGAGCTCCAGTGCACCCGGCTTGGGGCCGGGCGTGACGGCGAAGCCGGCCAGCGCGGTGACCATGATAACGAAACCAATGCGCAGCTTGAACAACCCCAGCACCTTGCGTGCGAGACTCGCGGTATCCTTGCTCCGGCGTAACGTCGTATCCATGGCGATCATCCTGCTGCTCCCCGAGAGGCTCAGCTCAGGCCCCAGACTTGGGACAGGTATTTCCAGTTGATGAAGTAATAGAGCACGAACGATACCAGGAACACCAGGGCCAGGGCGAAGGTACCCGGGGCCGCGAAGCCGGCGGAGCCATGCCCGTGGAGCGCGACCGAGGACTGGGTCTTGGGAATCGGCGTCGGCTTATCGCTGACGCTGCCGCCTTCGAGCTTCTTGCCCCAGAGCAGCGACCCGACGGTGATGTAGATGTAGATCGCGCCGCCTACGATTGCCGAGACGCCGGCAATCCCGACCAGACCCATCATCAGGTAGGCGGCACCCGGAAACTCGTAGCCGAGCGGAGAGCCACCGAAGGTCAGATCCCAATGGCGGCGGGGGACACCGAGGGTGCCGGCACCCATCATCACCAGGCAGAAGAAGTACATCGACAGTCCGAACAGATAGGGCTGCAGCTTCGCCAGGCCGGGATTGATCACTTCACGCTTGAACAGTACCGGGATCAGGAAGTAGGTGAGCGCCATGAACGATAGCGTGGTGCCGATCACCACCGTGGCGTGAAAGTGACCAGGAACATAGACGGTGTTGTGGATAATCATGTTCAGCTGTTCGGTACCCATCATCACGCCGGAGATTCCGCCCAGGAAGCCAAAACCGACCAGCGAAATGAACATCCCGGAGAACACCGGGTTGCCCCAGGGCGCCTTCCTCAGCCACTCGAACAGTCCCCGCGTGTAGCCCTTCTCCCGTTGCGCCACTTCAATGGCGCCAGGGATGGTGAGGCCGTGGATCATCGAGGCGAGCACCGCGAAGTACATGAAGTAGCTGGTATTCACCACCTTCCAGGTGCTACTCAGACCGGGGTCGGAGAGCAGATGGTGAGCGCTGGCCAGTTGCAGGAACAGGATGTAAAGCAGGAAGGCGCCGCGGCTCACGCGCTCGGACATCGGCTTGGCACCGAAGACGATGGCGGCGATGCAATACCACACTGAAATATGCGCGGCGACGTTGATCTGCTGCGAGGAGTGGCCGAAGGCCCACCAGATCATCCGGTACATCAGCGGATCGACATTCTTGACGATGCCCACCGCCATCAGGAAGGTTGGGATCAGGATGATCGCGCCTGTGACGATGGTAAATACCGCAATGATCGCGGCGACGGTCGCACCAAAGGTGACCAGCGGCACCGATCCATGATAGGTTTGGTCCCTTCTGGCCACCACCAGCGTGCCGAGGAACACGAAGCAGCCGACCAGTGCGCCGACCGCGAACAGGATCAGTCCGAGATAGAACGAGGGCTGGGCCATCATCGGCACGTAGGAGGTCATCATCACGCTCGACCCGCCCCGGAAGATCGCTACGTTGGTCGTGACCGCGCCGATGACCATCAACGCGAAGCCTAGCCAGGCCACCCTAGGCGTTGCGATCCGACAGCGCAACAGGGTTGAGGAGCAGAAATAGAGCACCGCGATCTCGAAGAAGATGATCCAGAAGATCAGCATGTCCAGGCCGTGCGCGGTCAAGACCATGTAGAAGGTGTCGGCCGCGAGCCAATGCACCGCCGGCCAGCGGGTCAGCACCACGCCGAGCGCAAGCGTGCCGCCCAGGAGCAGGAAGATCACCCCGGCGACGGCGTTGGCCAGCATCAATCTCTCGGCTTGGGTCTCGAACTGCAGCCCGGAGCGCGGACAGGTGCGGTAAGTGGTCGTCATATGTGTCTCCCCTTATTTGACGTAGATCCGGCCGACCATGGTGGAATGGCCGATGCCGCAGTATTCGTTACAGAAAACGGAGTAGGTACCCGCCTTGTTCGGGGTGACGTTCAGCACCTGCTCATAGCCGGGAACCACCTGGATGTTGATATTGACCGGCTGCAGCGAGAAGCCATGGTTGTAATCCATCGAGTCGAGGTGCAGGCGATAGGTCTTGCCCTTCTCCAGTTCGAGGATGGGCCACCATTGCCAGATACGGGCAACTAGATAGACGTCGCTGCCCGCCGGCGGATGGACGACCGGGATCTGCTGGTCGGTCTCCTTGCGCACCGTGTAACGATCAACCACGGCCTGCGTCTTGGCCATGTACATCGCGGGGGTGGTCTTGTAGGTCTCGTTCGACAGATTCTGCTTGCCGTAGATGTGCCAGCCGACCATCATCACGAACATGATCATGCACCAGATAAAGGCGAGCACGATCCAGGTGCCTTCGACGCGGTCTAGTGGCTGTTTCCACCAAAGCCGGTCAGACGGTGGCAGTATGGCGCTCATGGTTATTTCTCCCTTGTATAGTCTTGTAGATGCGTTTATTGGCGGTGCTGCCGGCTATTTCGCCAGCGGTACCGTCAGGATTTCGATGACCCCCCACAGGACATAAACAATCATGGGAATCATCACGCCGAGAAATAGCAGCATGAAGGGGTTGTCCAGCAGTTTCTGAATCATGGGGATGGGTTCGGTCTGATCTTGGTCGCTCATGTTCATCGTCTCCTCGGGGCCGGCTGGCGGTATTACAGACAGGACGAGCCGGTCAGTACCCGGCTCGACAAAATGTAAGAGGATGTTACGTGTCCAATTTCGGAAGAAAATTGATCTAGGATAGGAAATCGAAATACGGGCCCGGTTTCGCGCAATTTTTTGTTACCCCTGGATCACTCGCGGCCCTTCCGGCCTTACGATAAATTCGCCCTAGACCCGCCAGCGACAGCGCACCGCTACGATCGAGATTGCTGCACTGTCAGCGCACGGTGGCTTTGACCACTTGTGCGATGAAGGCCGGATCGAGCCCATGAACTAGCCGGTCCTGGCGGCGATGCGGCCACCCGCGTCGAGCAGAACAATCGCGATGTTGTTGACCTGCCCCCTGCCAGCCATACCAATTTGAAGTAGAGAAGTCCGTCAAATTGAGGCTAACCCAGAAATCTGGACCGATTTGAACTGGAATTTCCGGCACAATTTCAGGTAGGAGAAAGGAGATTGTGTCGTGAAGAAATCGAAATACATGGAGGAGCAGATCGCCTTCGCCCTGAAGCAGGCCGAGGTCGGAACACCGATCGAAGAAGTCTGTAGGAAGATGGGGATCTCGGATGCCACGTTCTACAACTGGCGCAAGAAGTATGGCGGGCTGGGGCCGTCAGAGGTGAGGCGGCTCAAGCAACTGGAGGAAGAGAACAGCAAGCTGAAGCGTCTGGTCGCTGACCTCTCGCTGGACAAGGCGATGCTACAGGACGTTCTCTCAAAAAACTTTAAAGCCTTCCCGCAAACGCGAGCTGGCCGCCGACCTGATGAACCGTTATGGGGCCAGCCTGCGTCAGACCTGCGCGGTGTTGAAGCTCTCGAGATCGGTATTTCTGTACCACTCGCAAGCACGGGACACCACCGCACTGGTCATGCGCATCAAGGAAATCAGCGCCACACGCGTCCATTACCGGTATCGGCGCGTGCACGTGATGTTGCGGCGGGAAGGCTGGAAAGACAATCACACGCGCGTCTATCGGCTGTATCGAGCCGAGGGTCTGTCGTTGCGCCACAAGCGGCCCAAGCGCAACAAGTCAGCAAGGCTGCGCCAGCCGAAACGCCTGGTGAGCGCGATGAACGAAATCTGGAGCATGGACTTTGTATCTGATGCGCTCTTCGATGGTCGGCGCTTACGCGCGCTCACACTGATCGACAATTACACACGCGAATGCCTGGCCATTGAGGTTGGCCAGAGCTTGAAGGGAGAAGACGTCGTGCAGGTGCTGCAGCGAATCACGAGCGATCGCGGATATCCAGCGACCATCAAGGCCGACAATGGATCAGAGTTCATCTCGAAGGCAATGCTACGAGAACGGTGTCGAACTGGACTTCTCACGCCCTGGTAAGCCACAGACAACGCCAAGGTCGAATCCTTCAACGGAAGGCTCCGGGAAGAATGTCTGAACGCACACTGGCTCTTGTCACTCGACGATGCCAAGCGCAAAATCGAAGCCTGGCGGAAGTACTATAACGAGGTGCGTCCCATACGGCATTGCAGTGGCTGACACCCGAGGAGTTTGCCCACCGCTGCGGTCAGCAGGCCATATCGGAGACATCAAAAGAGCCGGAAATTTCCAACTCTGGCCGGTACTGAAACGGGGTTAAGCCTCAGTGTACCAGACGCGTCACTTCTTTCCCACGATGAACTTGATGGCTGGCGCCAACCCGATGTGGATTGCCGACCAGCTAGGGCAAGTCAATGCCCAGCTTGTATTCACAAGCTATGGGAAATGGATTAAGAGTGCGCGAAAAGTGCAGCAAAGAGTCATCCTGAACGAATGACTAGCAAATGGATGCCCCATCTGCGCCCAAAACGGTTTTAGGGGCCGGATAAGCTGATACATACCAACAGGTTATGTTGGTCGGGGTGAGAGGATTCGAACCTCCGACTCCTGCGTCCCGAACGCAGTACTCTACCAGGCTGAGCTACACCCCGAAGCGATTAACAGACTGACAGGGTGACCCTGTTTTACTGAAACCGGCCTGCCCTCACGCGATGCGAGACCGCTCAATGGTCCCGCGCAATTGCAAAGCGCGCCAATTGTAGCAGAGATTCTTTGTAAGTTGAATCGTGCAGCAGGCCCAGCGCCGCGATGGCCCGGTCGATCTCGACCTCGGCGTGGCGGCGCGTCACGGCGAGAGCATCGGTGGCCCGAATGGCCGCCAACACGGCCGGGAAATCCTCGCGTCCGCCCTGCTTGATCGCGTCACGCACGCAAGCCGCCTGTGCCTTGTTGCCGTGGGACATCACGTGGATCAGCGGCAGGGTCGGTTTGCCTTCCGCGAGATCGTCACCCAAATGCTTGCCCGTCGCCGCCTCGTCGCCGGAGTAATCTAGGACATCGTCGATGAGCTGGAAAGCGGTGCCCAGGTGCTTGCCGTAACCGGCCAGACTCCGCTCCAGTTCTGCCGAGGCGCCGCCGAGGATGCCGCCCAGCCGGGCTGCCGCCTCGAACAGCTTGGCCGTCTTGTAGCGGATCACCTGCAGGTATTGCTCGACCTCGATGTCGGCGTTGTGACAGTTCATCAATTGCAGTACTTCGCCTTCGGCGATGACGTTGGTCGCATCGGATAGCACCTGCATGACGCGCATGTTGTCGACCGTCACCATCATCTGGAAGGCGCGCGAGTACAGGAAATCGCCGACCAGCACGCTGGCGGCGTTGCCGAACAGCGCATTTGCGGTTTCACGGCCGCGCCGTAGCGCCGATTCATCGACGACGTCGTCATGGAGCAAGGTCGCCGTATGAATGAACTCGACCACCGCTGCGAGTTCATGATGATCGGTGCCGCGATAGCCCAGCGCACCGGCGGTCAGCAGCACCAGGGCCGGACGCAGGCGTTTGCCGCCGCTGCCGACGATATACTCGGCTACCTGGCGCACCAGCACCACATCGGAATGCAGGCGCGCACGCACCACCGCATCGACGGCACGCATGTCGGCTTCGATCAGGGCTTGCAACGGGGAAAGCGGCACGGTGGCGGTCCGAGGCGAAAATACGCGATGTTAGGCGGCACCCCTTGATGCGTCAAGCCGCGAAAATTGCCTTTGACCCGAATGGCCTGTCAATGTAAAATATGCGGTTCTTTGCAATGCTCAGTGGAGTCCATCATGTACGCGGTCATAAAAACCGGTGGCAAACAGTATCGTGTCGTCGCCGGCGAAAAAATCAAAGTAGAACAGATACCGGCAGACGTGGGTGCGGAAATCACACTTGACGAGGTACTCATGGTCGGCGAAGGCGAATCGGTCAACATCGGTACGCCCCTCCTCGCTGGCGCCAAAGTCACCGCCAAGGTGATCGCACACGGTCGCGGTCCGAAGATCAAGATCTTCAAGATGCGCCGGCGCAAGCATTACCAGAAGCATCAGGGGCATCGCCAGAACTACACCGAGATCGAGATCAGCGGCATCGCCGCTTAACAGGAGTCTGAATCATGGCACACAAAAAAGCAGGCGGCAGTTCGCGTAACGGCCGCGATTCCGAATCGAAGCGACTCGGCATCAAGCGATATGGCGGTCAGCTGATTCCGGCCGGCAGCATCATCGTGCGTCAGCGCGGAACTCTTTTCCATCCCGGCGACAACGTCGGCATGGGCAAGGACCACACGCTGTTCGCCAAGGTAAACGGTACGGTCGCCTTCTCGGTCAAAGGCGCCGAGAAACGCAAGACCGTCAATATCGTTCCCGCTGCCTGAAACGGGTTGCGCTCTGTTGTCGGAAAGCCCTGTCCCCGGGATAGGGCTTTTTCGTTTATGGCAACGAAAATCTGGCGAAACCAGTCCCGATGAAATTTTTTGACGAAGCTAAAATAGAAGTTGTCGCCGGCGACGGCGGCAATGGTGTCGCCAGCTTCCGACGTGAGAAATTTGTGCCCCGAGGCGGTCCCGATGGCGGCGACGGCGGCCACGGTGGCAGCATCTGGGCGGTGGCCGATGGCAATCTCAACACCTTGATCGACTTCCGCTACAAGCGCGTCTTTCGCGCCGAGCGCGGGGAAAACGGCCATGGCTCCGACTGCTACGGCAAGGGCGGCGAGGACATGATCTTGCCGGTGCCCGTGGGTACTGTCATCAGCGACCTGGCCAGCGGCGAACTGATCGCCGACCTTGACCATGACGGCATGAGGGCGCTGATCGCCAAGGGTGGCCGCGGCGGCCTGGGCAACCTCCATTTCAAGTCGAGCACCAACCGGGCGCCCCGCCAATGCACGCCCGGCGAGGAGGGTCAGCGTCGGGAACTCCGGATGGAACTGAAGGTGCTCGCCGACGTCGGCATGTTGGGCCTGCCTAACGCCGGCAAGTCCACTTTCATCAGGGCTGTCTCCGCGGCCAAGCCGAAGGTCGCCGACTACCCCTTCACCACGCTGCATCCCAATCTCGGTGTGGTGCGCGTCGATGACAATCGCAGCTTCGTCATCGCCGACATTCCCGGTCTGATCGAAGGCGCCGCCGAAGGCGCTGGGCTGGGTCACCAGTTCCTGCGCCACCTGCAGCGGACGCGTCTGCTGCTGCATCTGGTCGATGTCGCCCCGTTTGATCCCGCTGCCGATCCGGTGCGCGACGCTCACGCGATTGTCGAGGAGTTGCGCAAGTACGACCCGGCGCTGTTCGAGAAGCCGCGGTGGCTGGTGATCAATAAAATCGACCTGTTGCCGGAGGAGGAGCGTGATGCGCGCATCGCCGCCTTGGTGAAGGGTTACGGCGACGTGGAACGGCACTTCTCGGTTTCGGCCATCGATGGCACCGGCTGCCGCGCGCTGATGTTTGCCATCATGGATCACCTCGATAGACACGCAGTGCCCGCGGAGCAACCGGACGATGCGACAACGGACGGCTGAATCCCGCCGGCTGGTCGTCAAGGTGGGCAGCGCACTGGTGACCAACAACGGCACCGGTCTGGCGCAAGATGCGATCGCCGAATGGGCGCGCCAGATAGCGCTGTTGAGCACCGAAGGAAGACAGGTCGCGCTGGTGTCGTCCGGCGCGATCGCCGCCGGCATGCAGCAGCTCGGCTGGGCGACTCGTCCCCACGCAATGCACGAGCTGCAGGCGGCCGCCGCAGTCGGTCAAATGGGCCTGGCCCACGTGTATGAGACCTGCTTCTCCCGGCATGGGCTGAAGACGGCTCAAGTACTGCTCACCCACGAGGATCTCGCCGACCGCAAACGCTACCTCAATGCCCGCTCGACGCTGATGACGTTGCTGGAGCTTGGCGTAGTGCCGATCATCAACGAAAACGATACGGTGGTGACCGACGAAATCAAGTTCGGCGACAACGACACCCTGGGAGCCCTGGTCGCCAATTTACTCGAGGCCGACGCCTTGATCATCCTGACCGATCAGCCGGGACTGTTTTCCGCCGATCCGAGAACCGATCCGGGCGCTCGCCTGGTCAGCGAAGGCCGCGCCGAGGACCCCGCCTACGCGGCAATGGCGGGAGGCGCCGGCAGCAGCATCGGCAAGGGCGGCATGATCACCAAGGTCCGCGCAGCGCAGCGCGCAGCGCGCAGTGGCGCCGACACGCTGATTGCCAACGGCCGGGAGGCTGACGCTCTGCTTCGCCTGGCGCGAGGGGAGGAATTGGGCACGCTGCTCTATGCGACGGCCACGCCGCTGGCGGCGCGCAAGCAATGGCTGGCCGATCATCTTCAACTCGCCGGCAGCCTGCTGCTCGACGAAGGCGCGATTCGGGCATTGCAAGCCGGCAAGAGCCTGTTGCCGATCGGCGTGATCAAGATCGAAGGGGAGTTCGAGCGCGGTGCCGCGGTGGTCTGCCGCAGTCCGGACGGCAAGGAAGTCGCGCGTGGCCTGATCAACTATTCGAGCAGCGAGGCGCGCCGCATCACCCGCCACGCTACCCACGAAATCGAAGCTATCCTCGGCTATCTCGACGATGAAGCGCTGGTCCACCGGAACAACATGGTCTTGCTATAGCGACAAGTCGCTTACCCACAAACGCCAAAGCCCTCGTGAGAGGGCTTTGGTTTGATGGGGGTCTGGCGCTGACCTACTTTCACAGGCGAGAAGCCTACTATCATTGGCGCGGAGGTGTTTCACGGTCCTGTTCGGGATGGGAAGGGGT
>MLJW01000237.1_pt1 | contig 40376 bp, 38 predicted proteins | sample 888231 | NCBI WGS metagenome assembly MLJW01 (sample SAMN05788063, study PRJNA343431) | mine drainage metagenome | isolation source: sample collected from the inflow into an acid mine drainage treatment plant... | place: Germany: Lusatia, lignite mining district
CTGCAGCCAGTCCGATCGCAACCGGGTCTTTCAGAATAGAGTCTTGCTGGTGACCGACCACAGCCGCGCCGAGATACGGCGTTTCACCTGACTTGAAATCAGAGAGTGGAGTCGATTTTCCGGTAAATATCCGCATGCTGCCTTCCTGTTGCGCCTGGTAACGGGTATCATCATAAGGGAAGGCTGGGATGCAAAATAAAAAACGGGTATCCGTAATCTGTGGTTGATTAAGGCCGAGAACCGTTTTACACAGAAATTAGTATTCGTGTTGATTTGCTATGATTACGAGTGTCTCAGTTGTGCCATCAGCGGAACTTCACATATGTCCAGCTGAACGACTGGTTTCGGTAGTGCAAGAGACAGTCGCGAGTAGGATGCCGGAGTGGGTCAAATCGGCCAACGGTCCTTCAGATATATTGTTCAAATAGTAATTCGTGAACATACATCGCCCCCTGATACTTTCTTCCATCTTATTTCTTGATGTTGAGAAGTGACTTCTGGATTACCTCCAGCGCCGTCAATGCAGCATCCGGTGTCTGATCGTATTGCGCTCGGATAATTGCTCCGTCAACCGCTAACGCCAGAGCCTGCGCATCCTGCTTCCGGTGCCGAGAAGTTGGAAGTAAATTCGCAATGACGTCTGTCATTTCATTCTTATGACGTCGTGTGATCTCTAGGACTTCAGGCAGGGAGGTGCCCAACTCTCCAACGCTGTTGATGAAGGCGCAACCACGAAAGCCCTGATCAGTAAACCACTCAGCCAAGGCCGGAGAAAGCGCCTTAACTCCACCACCATGACGTTGCAGCGCATCAACGAACCATGCCATCCAGCGCTGGTGTCGATACTCCAAGAACTCATGAATGAGGACATTTTTGCTGGGGAAGTGTCGATAGAAGGTGACTTTTGCAACGCCCGATTCTGCAATCACCCGATCAATTCCAGTCGCACGGATTCCTTCTCGATAGAAGAGATCGTAGGCAATCAATAGGATGCGATCACGAGCGCTGCGCATCTGTGAAATAGAGGGGGTGATAGTTTGCATGGATTGATTGTAGACAAGTCTGTCTACAATGTATAGACTTCGACGTAGTAGACAGACTTGTCTACATAACAATACCAAGGAGCTAATTATGGAAATCAAGCCACCGCTTCCACCATTTACACAAGAAACCGCCACCCAAAAAGTACGTATGGCCGAGGATGCATGGAACACCCGCGATCCAGATCGTGTAGTGCTTGTCTACACAGACGACACACGCTGGCGTAACCGAGCAGAATTCCCCGTCGGACGCGAACAAGTTCACCAGTTCCTCGTGCGCAAGTGGGCAAAGGAACTGGACTATCGTTTAATCAAAGAGCTGTGGGCATGTTCCGGCAATCGAATCGCAGTACGATTCGCCTATGAGTGTCACGACGACTCCGGTCAGTGGTTTCGTGCCTATGGCAACGAAAACTGGGAATTCAACGACCAAGGTTTCATGATGCGTCGCTACGCCAGCATCAATGATCTTGCAATCAAGGAGTCAGAGCGAAAATTTTTCTGGCCTCTTGGTCGCCGACCAGATGATCATCCTGGATTGAGTGACTTGGGACTATGAAGATTGAGCGTATCCCCCATTGCAAACGTCGATCGATTGCCGGACTCGCTTCCGGACTCCGGAATGTCTGCAATGGGCTGGATACTTACGTTCGTAATCTGAGCTCCACGGACGTGAATATCAATTAAATTAACATGGGAAAACTATGACAAAGGGATATTGGGTAATTCGTGTAGATGTAACTAAGCCTGAGCAATTCAAAGCCTATGCAGAAGCAAATGGTTCAGTGCTTAAGAAATACGGAGCCAAATTCTTGGCTAGAGCTGGCAACTTCGAAAATCCAGAAGGAAATACTCGGTCTCGCAACACTATAGTCGAATTTCCTTCGTACCAAGTCGCCGTCGATTGTTGGCACTCTCCTGAATATCAAGAGGCTATAAAACTTCGCTTAGATGCGGCTGCCATGGATCTTGTAATCCTTGAAGGATATGAAGGTCCACAACCATCTTGAATTCACGTAAGCATTAACCTCCGCTATCAGCACCAGTCGTTCCGGTTAATCGACGATGCAACTCGACACCCTTAATCTCTAATTTCAGGCGGACTGTATTTCTCGGGAAGAGTTACGCTTGGCAAGTACTGCACTCCCCATTTAACCAAGGCTCTCAATACCGGCGCAAGCTCGGCTCCCCGAGACGTGAGAAAGTATTGGGCTCGCGGAGGATTGTCTTGATACAACTCGCGCTTGATGATTCCGACCGCCTCCAGCCGCTTGAGGCGATCCGCCAGAATATTGGTCGGTATCCCCTCTGGGGAAGCAAGAAACTCACCGTATCGGTGTTTATTTCGAAAAAAATCGCGCACCACGACTAGGGTCCATTTGTCTCCCAGAATGTCCAGCACGCTAGTGTAGTGTTGCATTCTTGATGGAACTTAATTAAGGACATCCAATCGAACCGTTCGATTGCAAATAAACGGGGAAGATAAAGTGCGAGTAGCGGCTGAAATTGTACTGACGAAGCAGCAGCGGGAAGAATTGACGAAGCTGGTGAATTCAAAACTTACCAGCGTGAGATTAGCGCAACGCGCTCGTATTGTTCTGTTGTCCGCAGACGGATGGCAGAACCAAGATATTGCAATGGAACTCAAGGTGGGACGCGTACAGGTTTCGCGTTGGCGGAATCGTTATGCCGATTTGGGGCTTGCTGGAATAGAGCGTGATTTACCGCGTGGCGCGCCGGAGAAGAAAGTGGATGTGAAAAAACTGGTAGAACTCACTACCCAAAGCAAGCCTGATGCAGCCACGCACTGGAGTACGCGCAAGATGGGCGAAAAGCTTGGCATTAGCGCAGCCAGCGTATCGCGTCATTGGCGTGCCAATGGACTCAAGCCCCATCTCGTGAGGAGCTTCAAAATATCGCGTGACCCGAAATTTGTCGAGAAACTTGAAGATATAGTGGGCTTGTATTTGACACCGCCAGAACATGCCATCGTGCTGTGTTGCGATGAGAAAAGTCAGATCCAGGCACTGGATCGCACGCAACCCGGACTGGAGCTCAAGAAGGGGCGAGCATCCACCATGACGCACGATTACAAACGCCACGGTACAACGACATTATTTGCGGCGCTTAATGTGCTCGATGGTCAGGTGATCGCCCAGTGTCAGCAGCAACATCGCCATGTCGAGTGGTTAAAGTTCTTGAAGAAAATTGATCGTGAAACGCCCAAAGGAAAGACGCTACATCTGATCGTGGACAACTACGCAACACACAAACATCCGGTCGTGAAGGCGTGGCTGGAAAAGCATCCGCGCTTTGTTATGCATTTCACGCCGACATCCGCATCTTGGTTGAACATGGTTGAGCGTTTCTTCCGAGACATAACCACGGAACGGCTACGTCGCGGTGTATTCACCAGCGTGCCTGAACTCATCAAGGCCATCAATGAATACGTCGGTCATCACAACATTGAACCCAAGCCCTTTATCTGGACTGCCAAGGCAAAAGATATATTGCAAAAGGTCATTCGCGCTAACGACCGCTTAAGTTCCAAACAGAATGCAACACTACACTAGCGACCGGACAGGAGGAGCGGAACTCACCGGGAAAGCCCTGGGAATGAACTGGGAATTTCTTCATGAGGAAGACTCTAACTTTATCACTTGCATTTTGCAAGTTTGTCGATGTAAGATTTAGTCACTTGCATATTTAAAGTGTCGTTCCGTTAAAGTAACCAACCAAGGAGAAGCCGTATGACCACCCAATCCGCGAACTACAGCACCAAGCACATTGGCAGCCTGAAAAATATTCTCGCCAACGACTTCAACGGAATTTATGGCAAACACTTCACCCGTAACGAGTTGGGGTTGACGGGATGCGAAGTCTCGATCAATTGCATTCCAGCCGGAAAAGGAGTCGCGTTCATTCATTCCCACAAGAAGAATGAAGAGCTGTATGTCGTTTTGCGGGGCAGCGGAATATTTTACGTGGATGGAGAGGAATTCCCGATTCAAGAGGGAAGTCTCATCCGTGTGGCTCCGGCAGGAGAGCGGGCCTTAAGCGCGGGGAACGAGGATATGTTCTATATTTGCATTCAAGCCGAAGAAGGCAGCCTGACTGGTGCAACCAGGGAAGATGGCATTAAGCTGCCGGGTAAGGCTTCGTGGATGTAAAGAAATCTTGATGATGGCAGGACAAACTGAGGTTTAATCGGCATTTAGATTGCGGACATTTCAACCCAAAACAATTTTGCTCCGTCCCTACGCAGGTGCTTGCTCGGCGTTTCCCTAAATATTTCAATGAATACACACACCCCAGTTTTTCCACGCCGCCGCGTAGCTGCAGGAGTAGTCATTCAAAATGACCTTGGCGAGGTTTTGCTCGTCAAGCCACACTATCGGGACGGATGGCTAATACCCGGTGGCCTCGTCGAGGAAGGGGAATACCCGTTAGCGGCGTGCGTACGTGAAGTCAAAGAAGAGCTGGGTATTGATATTGTTCCAATACGTCTCTTGTGTTTGGACTACGTCGGTGTGTATGGCAATGCACCAGAAGGTGTAATGTTTATCTTCGATGGAGGAAAATTATGCCAATCCAAGATTGCTTCCATTGCACTGCAGGAGAGTGAACTAACCGACGCGAGGTTTATGTCAATGGGAAATTCGCTTGACCGGGTTTCTGAGGTTCTTAGGGCTCGCTTGGAAATGAGTTATTTCGCCCTTCGTGATTCCTCGATCTATTATCTTGAACAGGGTTGCTTGATGTTGAAGCAGCCCATGCCAGGAACGTAATCTCAACCATTTCGGGAGAGAATTGACCCATGACGACACATACTTCAACTCTTCACATCCGTATTGATGACGATATGAAAGAGAAAGTAACTGAGATCCTTTCCGCAATGGGCCTGTCAGTGCCAGATGCTGTTCGCGTGTTTTTGCACCGTGTGGTAACCATTGGGCACTTATACGGTGAGCCATAATGACTACAGTGCTTCTCGGACAGCAGTTGATACGATGTCTGTTAACAGGTTGCTGACACCAGCCATGATGTTGGTCGAGGAGCAAAAACCAGCAAATTGCGGCCGTTCGTTGGTATCCCCAGTTTGGACAATTACAACCCTCAGGACGGCGACAACTAACATGAGGATTTTCGAGTAGATGGTATTTCTTACGTCATCTGGTTTCAGCAACCACAAGGTCTGGAGCCTTATTACTCAATACTTCGGAAGGCCCGTTTTCAATGCCTGTATTATCACGACTGGGGCCGTGCCGCTCAAAGAGAAAAGTCCAAACTGCATTAAAATACTCGAATCGTTAAAGGGCTATGGAATTCCGGATATTGCCGTGATCGACATAGAATTCGAAAATCCATAGCTACTCAGACAATACGATTTGGTAGTACTTATGTGCGGGAATTCGAGGCACCTATTTTCAGAATTGAAGAAATCTCAATCTGACAAAGCCATTCTAAAGAACATAGCCGATGGAAAAATTAGGGAGGGGAATGCATATCAGTCAACTCAATATATTGGTGATCGAGGACGATGCATTTCAACGTAAATTGATCACCAACATGCTGCGTTCGCTGGGTGCGGTCAACTTCAGCGAAGCGGCAGATGGCAAGCAGGGACTGGCAGTCTTGAACGACCTCAATGCCCAGCCAGTAGATTTGGTGATCTGCGATTTGAACATGCCGGAGATGGACGGACTGGAGTTCCTGCGACATTTGAGCACTCATCGCCAGCAACCGAAGGCGATCATTGCGAGCGCGCTGGAAGGAAAACTACTGTCGTCGGCAGAGCGGATGGCGAAGAGCTATGGCATCCATATGTTGGGTGCGCTGCCCAAGCCCGTCACGCTCGACGCTCTCAAAGAGATGTTAGCAAGATTCGGGAACGTCCAGACTAAGTGGCAAGTCCCGGAAAGCGGGAGAACCTTTACGCTGGAAGAGATATTGCAGGGGATGCGCGACCACCAGTTCGAGCCCTACTTTCAGCCCAAGGTGGATCTCAGATCGGGGCGCCTGGTGGGCGCGGAAGCCCTGGCACGCTGGGTGCATCCGGAACTAGGAGTGATCACCCCGTATGCATTCATCCCGCTACTGGAAAAGCACGGCCAGATCGACGCGCTTACGTTTGACATGATTAAGAAATCTGCTGCGGCGTGCCGACTGTTCCATGAGAACGGTTACATCCTGACTGTAGCCGTGAACCTCTCGTTGACCTCGTTGAGCGATGTAGCGTTAGCCAGCAAGATCATCCAGCTGGTGCGCGATGCCAGGCTCGATCCGCATTACATCGTGCTGGAGATCACCGAATCGGCAATGATGACGGACGAAGGTCATGCTCTAGAAAACCTGACGCGTTTGTGCATGCATGGCTTCGTGCTGTCCATCGATGATTACGGCACCGGCTATTCCAGCATGCAGCAGCTCACGCGCATCGCGTTCGGCGAACTCAAGATTGACCAATCGTTCGTGACCGACTGTGCCACTAACGAACCGCTGCGCATCGTGGTCGAGTCCAGTATCGAAATGGCGCACAAACTGCAAGTGAAGAGTGTCGCCGAAGGGGTGGAGACGCAACAGGATTGGGATTTGTTGAAAAGCATGGGCTGCGATACGGCGCAGGGCTACTTCATTGCCAAGCCGCTGAGTCAAACGGATTTCAGGGAATTCATAAAGAGTTACAAAGCACGAGCGGCTCCTGCAAAGCCACAAGCCAAGCCGCATATCCTGGTGGTGGATGATGATGATTTTGCGCGGCGTATCATCGTGCGGGTGCTGCGCGATTTGGGCTTTGATCTAGTCAGCGATATCAGTAGTGCGTTAACCGCATTAAAGTTGCTGGAGACGCAGACCTTCGACTTGATCGTGACCGATGTGGACATGCCGGGCATGAATGGTCTGGAGTTTGCACATTTGATCCGTTCCGGGAAAACCCATGCAAAAGCTAACACACGGATATTGCTCCTAACGGGGCACTCCAATATCGATCTACTGGCTGTAGGCATGGCACTGGATGTGAATGGTTTTTTGGTGAAACCGGTGATACCGGCCGTACTGGATGAAAAAATCACCCAAGCCCTGACCGAAAAGATGTATCTACGTCCCTCTTTGGCCTACCAGTCGGTAATGACGAAAGTACACAGCCTGCCCAGTCGTGACGCCCCTGCAGAGAAGGTGACGCACATGGGGGCGGCCGTGGTGTTGGGCAAGACAGAAGCTATTCCAAAGTCGGCGGCCAATGTGACACGCATCCCGTTGCACCGTTTTCGTCCCGGCATGATCGTTCAGGAAAACATCTATGCCAAAGATAAAACGCTATTGATGCGTTCAGGGCAGGTGATCACCGAGATGTCCATCAATCGACTGAATGATCTGAGCGGATTAATTAATGGCAATAGCTTTGCGGTGCAGGAACCGAACTCAGTGGCTTAGTTGGACTCAAGCGATAAGCAATCATTTAGAAGATTCTGATCATTATTCGGGCCGCACTTGCAACTACCCTAGGGCATATCCAAGCTACAACACACTCTCTGACTTTAATTCCACATCCGTTTAGTGGATATCTAAAAACGTATTTAATATCTAGGCCGTTTGGCATATATTCATAAATATGCATTGGGTGTACGGTGCAGTATCTTTAAGATACCTTCGAACATCACTCCGGAACTGCAATGAAGAAATCTGATTTCCTTGTTATTTTTACCTTGGACGATCAACGCTACGCATTGCCTTTGCCTGCGGCGGATCGGGTGGTGCGCATGGTGGCCATCACCCCGCTGCCGAACGCGCCGGGCATCATTCTTGGGGTGGTCAATTTTCAGGGGCGAGTCATCCCGGTGATCAATGTGCGGCGGCGCTTTCGCCTGCCGGAACGTGAGATTATGCTGACCGACCAACTGATTGTCGCGCACACGGCGAGAAGGGCTGTCGCGCTGGTGGCGGACGCGGTGCTGGATGTCATTGCAGGTTCTGAACAGAATCTGATCGCGACTGAAAATATCCTTCCAAAGCTTGAGTATGTGGAAGGAGTGGTAAAACTGACCGATGGTTTGATCTTTATCCACGACTTGGAAAAATTTCTTTCCCTTGAAGAAGAAAGTTCTCTGGATCAGGCACTGGAAGCATCCTGATGAAAAACATGCGCCCCACACTGCTAGCACGATTGAGCGAATTTGTCGCCACGCAGACAGGACTGTATTTTCCGCAAGAGCGTTGGGGTGATCTTGAACGGGGAATAGCGGCGGCAGCGCCGGATTTCAATTTTTCGGATCGTGAGTCCTGCGCACATTGGCTGCTGTCAGCCCCACTGACACGCCACATGAACGAGGTTCTTGCCAGCCACCTGAGTGTGGGAGAAACCTATTTTTTCCGGGAAAAGCAGAGTTTAGAGATTTTCGGGGAGCAGGTTCTTGCGCAACTGTTGCAATCACGCCGCCAGAATGAGCGGCGTTTTCGTATCTGGAGTGCGGGCTGCAGCACGGGCGAGGAGGCCTATACCATCGCGATATTGCTCGACAGACTCATTCCCGATCTCAAAGAGTGGAATATCACCATTCTGGCGACAGACTTTAACCCTAAATTTCTGCGCAAGGCGGCGCAGGGCGTGTACGGAGAATGGTCCTTCCGCGATGCACCAGTCTGGCTCCGCGAGCGCTATTTCACAAAATGCAGCGACGGGCGTTTCGAAATACATCCTCGCATCAGGAAGATGGTCACGTTTTCCTATCTCAATTTTGCCGAAGACGTTTATCCATCGCTATCGAACAACACCAGCGCGATGGACGTGATTCTTTGCCGCAATGTCCTGATGTATTTCACCGCGCAGCGGGCCAAACAGGTTGCCGGCAATTTCTACCGGGCGCTGGTTGATGGCGGGTGGTTGATCGTCAGTCCAGCGGAAGCCTCGCATAGCTTGCTTTCCCCGTTCACACCAGTCGAGTTTTCGGGGGCTGTGCTGTACCGGAAGATGGAAAATGCCGAATCAAAGTCACGCATAAGCGATGATCAGGTAATGCAGTCGCCAAGGGAAACAGAGGCATCGCCCCTATCGTTGCCGGCCGTGCAGGTGGAGCCTGCGGCTACTGATATTACTACGGTGCAGACTGGGCAACTACCAGCCCAACAACCGGATGAGCGCGAGGTACCATCCAGCATGGCCCGTAGTTGCGCCAACCAGGGCAGGCTCAGCGAAGCGCTGGAATGGTGCGAAAAAGCGATTACGGCCGACAAGATGAATCCGCTGCACCACTATCTCAGTGCCACTATTTTGCAGGAACAGGGGCAGCACGAAATTGCCATCCAGTCCTTGATGCGCGCACTTTATCTCGATCCTGATTTCGTGCTCGCCCACTTTTCCCTGGGGAATTTGCATCAATCGCAGGGACATTACCGGGAGGCGCAACGCCATTTCGGCAACGTGCTGCTACTGTTGCGCAAGCACCCGCAGGACGAGATACTGCCGGATGCGGAAGGGCTGACTGCTGGGCGGCTGGTCGAGATAGCCACATCCCTGCTGGCGAGTCTGCCGCAATCTGCGACGGCAAACGCTTAAGAGGAATGCATCCATGAGCGCACCTAAAACGACCCTGCAAAAGACGAAAAAGGAAATCGACTGGCGCGAGCTTGAGCGACGAATGGAAGCGTCGCGCGTCGCAGTAGAGCGTATCTGGGCGCCAACGGCCGAGGATACCCGGCGGATTCTGAGAGAAAGGGCAAGGGCTCTCGCACGGGAAGCAGTGCCGGCGGAGACCGCCGACGCAAGCATCGAGGTCATTGAATTTCTCCTCGCCCATGAGCGGTACGCCATTGCATCAGAATACGTTCGCGGGGTTGATCCACTGGAAGATTTAACACCTTTACCTTGCACCCCCCCTTTTGTGCTCGGCATAGTCAATGTGCGCGGCGAGATACTTTCTGTTATCGACCTCAAAAAATTCTTTGATCTTCCGGAAAAGGGCCTGACCGATCTCAACAAGGTGATCGTGCTTGAATCGGCAAATATGGTGTTCGGTATTGTGGCCGATGCCATCAGCGGTGTGCGCCGCATTTTACGCGCCGACATTCAGTTGTCCCTGCCCACACTGACGGGTATCCGCGAGGACTATTTGCTAGGGGTGACTGCGGAGCGCGTGGTCATACTCGATGCTGAAAAACTTTTGACCGACGGGAAACTCATCGTGCAGGAACAAGTAGGGGGATAGGAAATATTCCGGTTCGAGTTTGACAGGGCAATAAGGAGAATTAGATGGAATGGTTTTTGAATTTGACGACGCGCAACAAACTCTTCCTCGGCTTCGGGCTGATGATAGTCTTTCTCGCGACCGTGACTACGGTTGCGTATCAGTGTATTACAACGATCCAGGCTGCGCAGCAAAAACTATATCAGGAGGAATTTACCAACGTTCAGGAGTTGATGAAACTTCAAGCCGAGCAGAATGGAGTTCGAGCGTCGCTACTCAGCATGATGTTGGTAACGAAGCAATCGGATCAGGAAATCTGGCAGCAGGATGTAAAGGATCGCGGCAAGGAGATTGTTGCGCTCACACAGCGCCTGCTGGAGCGTAGTCGCAGTGATTCAGGCTTGCTCAATAAGCTTGAGGAATACATTAAAATCTGCGAGGCGTTCGCGCAGACGCGGGATGATCAGCTCATTCCGTTGATCCATGCCGGGAAAATTGAACAAGCCAGGGAGCTGGCGCTAGGTGTCCAAGAAGAGCGTTACCGCAAGATGCGCGCCATTGCCCAGGAACTGAGCGATGCGGCCGTAGAAAAGGCGCGTGCCGCCGTGGCGGAATCCGAGCTGGCAGTAGCGCGCACGTTACGATTGTTCGTCATGGTCGGCGTTTTGGCAATTTTGCTGGCAGTGGCAATGGTGTTGCTGGTGAATCGTGTCATTGCTGTGCCTCTCAGGATGATCTCGGGCATCGCCGAAAAAGTCGCTTCCGGCGACCTCACCGTCAATATTCCAAGCGGGCATCGCACCGATGAAGTCGGGGAACTGCTGCGCGCATTCGGCGCAATGCTCGAAGGGCTGCGGAAATTGATGCGCGAGATTAACGAAGGGGTCGGTGTACTCGCCTCATCTTCCAGCGAGATACTGGCCACCACGACGCAAGTCGCTTCCGGTGCAGTTGAGACGGCGGCTTCCGTGAGCGAAACTACAGCGACGGTGGAGGAAGTCAAACAGACGGCGCAGTTGTCGAGCCAGAAGGCGCGTTCTGTTTCCGACAGCGCGCAGAAAGCCTCGCAGATTTCCCAGAACGGGCGCAAATCGGTTGAAGAGGCGATGCAGGGCATGCAACGCATTCAGGAGCAAATGGAATCTATCGCCGAGAGTATCGTGCGGCTGTCCGAACAGAGTCAGGCTATCGGCGAGATCATCGCCACGGTCAACGATCTGGCCGAGCAATCGAACCTGCTCGCGGTGAATGCCGCGATCGAGGCGAACAAGGCGGGCGAACAGGGCAAAGGTTTCGTGGTTGTGGCGCAGGAAGTCAAGAGCCTGGCGGAACAATCCAAACAAGCGACCGCCCAAGTGCGCACGATACTCGGTGACATCCAGCGGGCGACCAGTGCTGCGGTGCTGGCCACCGAGCAGGGCAACAAGGCGGTGCAAGCAGGAGTGAATCAAACCACGGAGACTGGCGAATCGATCCGACTACTGGCCGACAGCATCGTGGAAGCAGCACAAGCGGCGACCCAGATCGCGGCATCGAGCCAGCAACAGATGGTGGGCATGGATCAGGTGGCACTGGCAATGGAGAACATCAAGCAAGCCAGCATACATAACGTGTCCGGCACCAAGCAGGCGGAGGTCGCTGCACAGAGCCTGCATGAACTGGGGTTGAGGCTGCAACAGATGGCAGCGCAATACAAGATTTAGCGCAGGTTCTTTAGAAAAGCGAGGATAGCAAAATGAAATGGTCTATTGGAACAAAGATTGGTGCTGGCTATGCTCTGGCGTTAATGATTCTGGTTATCCTTGGCGCGGTCTCTTACCGGAACACGACCGGACTCATCGAAGCTGCACAGATGAAAGCGCATACCTATCAGGTGCTCGAAAATCTGGCAAGGGTGCTCTCCACCTTGACGGATGCCGAGACCGGGCAACGCGGCTACATCATAGTCGGGGAAGATCGGTATCTGGAACCGTACCAGACCGGTACCTTGGTCGTTAACCAAACCATCCAGAATCTGCGGAAGTTGACGGCGGACAACCCCAACCAGCAGCAGCGGCTCGATGCGCTTGAACCTCTGATTGCAGCCAAACTTACCGAGCTGAAGGAGACGATTGATTTGCGGAAAAGCAAGGGATTTGAAGCTGCATTACAGGTGGTGCGGACGGACAAGGGAAAGAAGGCGATGGACGATATTCGGAAGATAACCGCAGAGATGGGTAATGAGGAAAGGATGTTATTGGAACAGCGTAGCAAAGAGATGGCTGCAAGTTCCAATACTACGATTTCTGTCATTGTTTATGGGATTCCGCTAGCAATTGCAGTATTGATTCTGTTTGGTTTATGGATCATTCGCACCCTCACTCGCCAACTCCGGGCAAGCGTTGACCAACTCTCAACATCCTCTGCCGAGATTTTGGCCACCACGACGCAAGTTGCTTCCGGTGCGGCCGAGACTGCGACGGCAGTGAGCGAGACCACGGCGACGGTGGAGGAAGTCAAACAGACGGCGCAGTTGTCGAGCCAGAAGGCACGTTCGGTTTCCGACAGCGCGCAGAAAGCCTCGCAGGTTTCCCAGAACGGGCGCAAATCGGTGGAGGAAGCGATGCAGGGCATGCAGCGCATTCAGGAACAAATGGAATCCATCGCCGAGAGCATTGTGCGGCTGTCCGAGCAGAGCCAGTCCATCGGCGAAATCATCGCCACAGTCAATGATCTGGCCGAGCAATCGAACCTGCTCGCGGTGAATGCTGCGATCGAGGCAAACAAGGCGGGCGAACAGGGCAAAGGTTTCGCGGTCGTGGCGCAGGAAGTCAAGAGTCTGGCGGAACAGTCCAAGCAGGCGACTTCCCAGGTGCGCACGATACTCGGCGACATCCAGCGGGCGACCAGTGCTGCGGTGCTGGCCACCGAGCAGGGTAACAAGGCCGTGCAAGCAGGGGTAAAACAAACTACGGAAACCGGCGAAGCTATCCGCCTGCTGGCTGACAGCATCGTGGAAGCGGCGCAGGCGGCGACCCAGATTGCGGCCTCGAGCCAGCAACAGATGGTGGGCATGGATCAGGTGGCGCTGGCGATGGAGAGCATCAAACAGGCTAGCGTACAGAACGTTTCAGGCACCAAGCAGGCCGAGGTCGCTGCACAGAGCCTGCATGAACTGGGGCAGAAGCTGAGCGACATGATCGGGGGCAGGTCCGCATGACTTCACTCTTCACAAATTGTGAACAGACCCTCTGTCCTTTGATACTTCAAGTGGCGCGAAACAGGCTTGTCGCCCGGTTGCGGCGCAAAGGCCGGAATCTTGGAATGCGGCGGGAGACTTTCCCGGATTTTGCTTCGCGCCATCCGGACTCCCTGTTTGGCTCCGGCTTGTTCGGATTGGGCCATGGATAAGCAGAACGAAGATTTCCTGAAAAGATTGCTTGCGACCTTCCGGATCGAGGCGGGTGAACATCTCCAGGCGATGTCGGCGGGATTGATCGAACTGGAAAATAACCCTGCCGAAGTCAGGTATGCGGAAATCGTCGAAACCGTGTTTCGCGAGGCGCACAGTCTGAAGGGCGCAGCGCGGGCGGTGAATCTCAAGGAGATCGAGTCGGTCTGCCAGTCCATGGAGAGCGTGTTCGCGGCACTGAAAGGCAACCGGCTCGCTGTTTCCTCCCCGTTGTTTGACCTGATGCATGAAGCGATTGATGACTTGAGCAGGCTCCTTTCCGCAGAAGGTGCAGCGATGGCCGTTGCAGGAAAGTCTGCGATTGCAACATTGATCCAGCGGCTTGACGAAGTACTACAGGGGCGGTATGCCAACACTGCGATAGACCATCCCACTACAGCTCAATCCACAACGGCTCAGCCGGCGCCATCGGAGCAACAGACTCCAATCCCACTTCTACAGGATGCGAATACGGAAGCGTCCGCAGCGTTTGCCACGCATACGCCTTCCACGACTCCCGGTTTTGCATCAGGAACGGTCAGGGTTGCCGCGCAGAAACTGGATGCAGTGATGCGGCAGGTCGAGGAGCTGCTGGTGCCACGGCTGGCCTCGGTGCAGCGTGACAAGGAGTTGCGCGAGGTTGCTGTCTCCTTCGCAACCTGGAAAAAACAGCGGGCGCGAATGCGGCCCGTGCTGCGGCAGATCGAGCGTTATGTCGAAAAAGGAAGCGGGCGCAATGGCGCCGCGGCAGAACTGCCGGAACTCCCGGCAAAAGAACTGCCGAAACTGCTGGAGTATCTGGAGTCCGAGCAACTGTTCATGAAAACGATTGAGGAGCGGCTGCTGCGCTTAAGCAAGTTTGCCGCGCACGACCGGCGCACCCTGGCAGGCATGAGCGATAGTCTTTTGCATGACGTGAAGGAAATGCAACTGCTGCCGTTTTCTTCGCTACTCGAAATTTTTCCGCGCTTCACCCGTGAACTTGCCCGCGAGCAGGACAAACAGGTGGAGCTGGTGATACGGGGCGGGGAAATTGAAATCGACCGGCGTACTCTGGAAGAAATGAAAGATCCGCTAATGCACCTGTTGCGGAATTGTGTGGATCACGGCATCGAGCAGCCGGTCATGCGACAGAGCAAGGGCAAGCCGGCTTGCGGAAATATAACAGTCGCCATTGTGCAAAAAGACGGCGGAAAGATCGAGATACTGGTTGCCGACGACGGGGCGGGTATAGACGCAGCCAAGGTGAAAGCGTCGGCGCTCAAGCTTAATCTGGTTTCTGCAGAGATGGCTGAAAAGCTGAACGAGCAAGAGGTGCAGGCACTCGTTTTTCAGTCAGGTATTTCCACCAGTCAAATCATTACGGATATTTCAGGACGCGGCCTCGGACTCGCCATTGTGCTGGAAAAAGTCGAGCGGCTGGGCGGAGTCGTCGCGCTTGAATCTCCTCGTGAGGGTGGGACATCTTTTATTGTCACGCTGCCGCTGATGCTGGCCACCTTTCGCGGCGTGCTGGTTCGCGTCGGCGAACATTGTTTCGTCATTCCTGCACTGAGCGTCGAGCGAGTGACGCGAGTGGCTCAACAGGACATCAAGACCGTGGAAAATCGCGCAACCATTTCGTACGACGGACAGGCTGTTGCGCTGGTCAGTCTAGGCGACGCGCTGGAACTTCCGCGCCAAAGTTCAACGGCTAACACTTCGGCGCAGGTCGCTGTCGTTGTTCTCGGAACAGGCCGCCAGCGTGTTGCGTTCCAGGTGGAAGAAGTTCTCGGAGAGCAGGAAGTGCTGGTCAAGGCGCTGGGCCGACAGCTCACACGCGTGCGCAATATCGCCGGTGCAAGTGTATTGGGAACCGGTCAAGTGGTAGCGGTACTCAATGTGTCCGATTTGCTGAAATCGGCGGTGAAATGTGCGGCGGCGCCGTCGGCCATTGCCGCTGAAATGCGCAGGGTGGTGAAAAAACAGTCAATTCTGGTGGTGGAGGACTCGATCACATCAAGGGCACTGCTCAAGAACATCCTGGAATCGGCGGGTTACCGTGTCACTACTGCAGTGGATGGAGTGGATGCCTACACCACACTCAAGACCGCGATGTTTGATCTGATCGTGTCAGACGTGGAAATGCCGCGCATGGACGGCTTTGATCTCACGGCCAAGGTGCGGGCGGACAAACAGCTCGCCGAGCTACCGGTGATACTCGTAACGGCGCTGGAATCGCGAGAACACCGCGAGCGCGGCATCGACGTAGGCGCCAACGCATATATTGTGAAAAGCAGTTTCGATCAGAGCAACCTGCTGGAAGTCATCGGCAGGCTCATTTGAGCGTCAGACGAAGTTTCCGAAGAATATAAACAAGGAGCATTATCCATGACGCCATACAAAACATGCCTGTCCCTGGCTCTTTGCGGGTTGTTGCTGCTCAGCGCATGCGACAAGAAAGAGGCGCCGCCGAGCGCCGCTCCACCCATAGTGCATGGGCCTTCCGTCCGCATAGGCGTGGTTCCCGCGCTCACCGTGACCGAGACCATCAGACAATATCAACCTGTCGTGGATTATCTGAATAAGAAATTGAATATCAACGGCCAACTCATGCCGCAGAAAGATTACCTCACGGTGCTGGAGAAGCTGCGACGCGGCGAGCTCGACGCGGGCATTTTTGGCAGCCTCCTCTGTTACCGTGCGATCAAGGAGATTGGCGCGCTGCCCCTGGCACGGCCGGAGATTGGCGGCGATTCCACCTATGAAGGCCTGGTCTTCGCGCGCAAGGATAGCGGTATAAAAGACATCTACGGGCTCAAGGGCAAAGTCTTCGCTTACGTGGATCGGAACACCTCAGCCGGCTATGTCTACCCGCGGGCGCTGCTCAAAAAGAAAGGATACGACACCGACAAGTTCTTCAAGGAAGCGGTCTTAGCCGGCAAGCACGACGCGGCGGTGCTGATGGTGCTGAACAGAAAGGCCGACGGCGGCGCGGCCAAGGACGACGTCTATTACAGGCTGGCGAAAGAAAATCCGAGGATCGAGCGCGAGCTGCGCGTCCTGCATCTCTCCTCCGCCAAGTTCCCGGACCGCACCATCGCCGTGAGAAAGGACTTCGACCCGGCGCTGGCGGAGAAGCTCAAAGATGCCCTTATTGCCATGGATAAAAACGAAGAAGGCCGAAGCGCGCTCAAGACGGCCGGCTTCGACCGCTACATCCCCACCGGAACGGAGGATTTCCGGCAACTGGAGAACATGCTGCGATGAAACTGCGCTTCAAGCTGCCGCTCGTCTACACGCTCCTGATCGCCGCGCTGGGCGCGGCGTTCGTCGTGTTCACCTCGCGCCTGGTGGAGCAGCGCATGGTCGAGGAAGAGCACGAGTACTTCGGCAGCCTCGCCAAGACCTTGGCCATGAACACGGCCAACGCGATCTCGCTCAGGGATTACGCCGCGCTACGGGAATTCGTGGACAATATGGCGCACGGCGAACACGTGCGCTACGCGGTCATCTTGGATGACGGCGGTGTTGTTTTCGCCCATTCCCGGCACGAGTTGGAGGGGAAACTGCTCGACGATCCCGTGAGCCGCGCCTCCGCTGCGGCCGAGGAACTCTTGATGCAGCCCGACGGCACCGACACCCTGGACGTCACGGCGCCGCTGCACATCGCCGGCAGAAAATGGGGTGCCGTGCGGATTGGTTATTCACTGACCGAAATGCAACAGAAGGTGGCTCAGGCTCGCAACCTCGTCCTGCTCGCCGGCCTCATCGCCACCCTGATGGGCACGGCGGTGGCGATCTTTATCGCCAGAAGAATTACCGCCCCCCTGCATGCATTGCACCGGGGAACCGAAATCATCGGTGCCGGCGACCTGAATTACCGGCTCGCCGTTTCTGCGGACGACGAGATTGGACAACTTGCCGCCGCGTTCAACACCATGACCGGGCATCTGCGGAAAAATTACCAGGCGATCGAGCGGGCGAAGCACGAGTGGGAGACGAGCCTCGACGCCGTGTCCGATCCGCTGTTCATCCATGACCAGGAGTTTAAGATACTGCGATGCAATCGCGCCTATGTGCAGGCCGCCGGGATATCCTTTCAGGAAATCATCGGCAAGCCCTACTACGAGGTGTTCCCGAAGTCGGACGGGCCGACGGAAGGCTGTAGCAAGGCACTGGAGCGGCAGGAGGATGGGGAAGAAGAGATTTTCGTGCCCGCCGTGGACAGGATATTCAACGCGAAATTCTATCTCGTGCGGAACGTGGACGGAGCGTATCTATACTCCCTGCACATTCTGAAGGACATCACGGAGTCCAAACGGGCGGAGGAGAAGCTGAGAAACAGCGAGGCCAGCCTTGCCAAGGCGCAGCAGATCGCGCATCTGGGAAGCTGGGATTGGAACATGGCAACCGGCGAGCTGTTTTGGTCCGATGAGATCTATCGCATCTTTGGTTTGGCTCCTCATGAATTTGGTGCCACTTATGAGGCATTCCTGAATTTCGTCCACTCCGAGGACAGGGAATTTGTAACCCAATCTGTCAACGCCGCGTTAGTCGAGCAAAAATCCTACAGCATCAATCACCGGATTGTCCTGCCCGACGGCTCTGAGCGTTTCGTGCATGAAGAAGCGGAGGTCATTCGTGACAGAGAAGGAAAGCCGACCCAAATGTCAGGAATAGTTCACGACATCACCGAATGGAAGAAAGCCGAGGAAGAACTCCATGAACTGTTTCTGGCGGCCATGCAAAGCCTGGCCTCCGCCATAGAGGCGAAATCGCCGTGGACCCGAGGCCATTCGGAGCGGGTCGCGGATTACGCGGTGAAGATCGGACAGTCGCTGGAGCTGACGGACGATGAGCTGGAGAAGCTGCGCATCGCCGCCCTGTTGCACGACATTGGCAAGATCGGCACGTATGACGGCATCCTCGACAAACATGGGAAATTGACCGACGCCGAATATGAGTCGATCAAGCAGCACCCAGGCAGAGGCGCGGAAATGCTTGCGCCGATCAAGCAGCTCCGGGACATCATCCCCTGGGTTCGCGGGCATCACGAGCGCTTCGACGGCGCGGGATATCCGGACGGCCTCAGGGGCGAGGACATCCCGCTCCAGGCGCGCATCCTGGCAGTAGCGGACACCTTCGACTCCATGACTGCGGTACGCCCTTACCGCACGACCCCCGGTAAGGCGCAGGCGCTGGAAGAGATCCACTTGCACTCCGGAACCCAATTCGACCCCAAGGTGGTCGAGGCGTTTCTGCGGACGGAGCCGCTGGCGGCTCCCACGCTCAATGGAAATAATCACGTCACCGAAGCAATCCATGGACAGGTGGTGTCATGAAGCTGACTCAAGTAGCGGACACCATGTCCGGCAAGATCGCAAAGTGGCTGAAGAACTACGGGCAGCGTCCGGGTGTGCTTTCGATCGAGCAGGCACAGCGCGAATGGGAGATTGCGATCGATGCGGTACAGGATCTGATTTTCATCCACGACGCGGATATGCGTATCGTCCGCGCTAATCACGCCTACGCTGTTCGCGCCGGTAAGGACATCCGCGACATCATCGGCAAGCCTTATTGGACGCTGTTCCCGAAACTGGACGGTCCGCTGCCCGGCTGTCGGCGGTCGCTGGAAGAACGTCAAGGCGGAGAAGAACAGTTGCGCCTCGAATCCGGCGAGGAATATGTCTCCCGCAGCTACCCCATTTGCGATGTGAAAGGGAAATATCTCTACTCCCTGCATGTCATGCAGGACGTTACCGAGAAGCGGAAGGCCGAGGCCGAGCAGCGCACTCTGAGCGAGGCGCTACGCCAAGCGGCCGAGGGCGTGCTGGTGCTGAATGCCGACACGCGCATCACTTACCTCAACCCGGCGTTCTACCGTCTGTTCGGCTATGCGCCCGATGACATTATCGGTCAGCCGATTGCGGCGTTGTCAGTTCCAGAGCAGGAAGACAACCTTCAGCCGTCGGAGGTTATCCGGCAACTCAACGAAAACGGGATATGCCGCGACGAGGTGTGGCGCCGGGCCAAGGACGGCACAGCCATCCCGGTGCGACTGAGTACCGCCGCGATCCGCGATGCCAAGGGCAATATCTCCGGCTACATCGGTACCTACCTCGATCTGCGCGAGGCCAAGCAAGCCGAACAGGCGCTACGCGAAAGTGAGAACAGGCTGAGGGTCATCATGGAATCGGTGCAAACGGGGATCGTCATCATAGACCCCGATGTTCATAAAATCGTTGACGTAAATGCTGCTGCCGTCAGCATGATTGGCGCACCAAAGGAAGAGATTGTAGGCTCAGCTTGTCATAGATTTATCTGCCCTGCAGAAGTTGGGAAATGCCCGATTACCGATCTTCATCAAACCGTCGATCACTCGGAGCGTGTGTTGCTTACGGCCACAGGTGCAAGGCGTCCGGTCATCAAGTCCGTGACGACAGTCCTGCTTGGCGGGAAAGTACATCTTCTTGAAAGCTTCATCGACATCACTGAGCGCAAACAGATGGAAGAGCGGCTCAATGCATCTCTTGCGGAAAAAGAGGAGCTCGTACAGAGTTTGAACGAGCTCGCTACCCATGACGGCCTGACCGGGCTTTACAACCACCGCGAGTTCTACAAGTTGCTTGAGAACGAGATCGTGCGTGGGCAGCGCTTCAACCGGCCGGTTTCGCTGCTGTTGCTCGACATCGATCACTTCAAGCGCGTCAACGATGTGCACGGACATCTGGCGGGGGATGCCGTGCTCAAGGGGCTGAGCGAACTGCTGGGCCGCCAGGCGCGCGCCATCGACCGCGTGTGCCGTTACGGCGGCGAGGAGATCACCGTCATTTTGCCGGAGACCGATCTCGATGCTGCTGCCGATGTCGCTGAGCGCCTGCGTGCTGCGGTGGAGGCGCAGCCGTTCGGTATCAATGCCGTCGCACCCATGCGCATTACTGTGAGCATTGGGGTCGCAGCTTTTCCGGCGCACGCAGACAATGCGCATGCGCTGGTCGCGGCGGCAGACGTGTCGATGTATGCGGCCAAGCAAGGCGGCAGAAACCGGATAAGGCGCTATGAACCGGCGCTCGGTCAAGTGGCGGCCCAGAGGTGAGCATGGACACGAGATTGCACGGCATCACAGTTCCGGAATTGCACAAGGAGACAACGCAGTTGATCAAAGTCCTGGTGGTTGAAGACTCACCCGTGGTGCGCGAGTTTCTAATTTACATTCTTAACGCCGATCCGGGTATCCGGGTGATCGGCAGCGTGAGCAATGGCGAGGAAGCGATTGAAGCAGTGAAGCACTATCGGCCAGATGTGATCACGATGGACATCCATATGCCGAAGATGGATGGGATGGAAGCAACGCGCCGCATCATGGAAACGTCACCGACCCCCATCGTGATTGTGAGCGGCAGCACTGATCCGCACGAGAACAGCAAGATGTTTCGCGCCATGGAAGCGGGAGCCTTGGCCGTACTGATACGTCCGACCGGTATCGGTCACCCGGATCATGAAGCCAGCGTGAGGGAACTGGTGCAAACGGTGAAACTGATGTCGGAAGTGAAAGTGGTGCGGCGCTGGCCGCAAACACGACGCGGGCCTGTCTTGCCATCGTCTCCAAAAGCGTTGGTAGATAGACCGGCACAGGTCAAAGTGATTGCCATGGGTGCCTCGACTGGTGGGCCACCTGTATTGCAGACAATCCTGGCGATGCTACCCAGGGATTTTCCCTTGCCCGTATTGATCGTCCAGCACATAGCGTCCGGCTTCGTTACCTCCTTCGTCGAGTGGTTGGCACAGTCATCCGGTTTGCCGGTGCATGTTGCCGTGCACGGCGAGTACATTGCTCCCAGCCATGTCTATGTGGCGCCCGATGAATTCCAGATGAAAGTGGTGCACGGCGGAAAAATCGTCCTCACCAAGGATGAGCCGGAAAATGGACTGCGCCCTTCGGTCTCTTATCTGTTCCGTTCGCTTGCCGCAGTGTACGGTGGTGAAGCTGTTGCTGTGCTGCTCACCGGTATGGGACGCGATGGCGCAGAAGAATTGCGGTTGTTGAAGGGGAAAGGGGCAGTTACTATTGCCCAGGACAAGGACAGTTCCGTCGTACACGGTATGCCGGGCGAGGCAATCAAACTCGATGCGGCGACGTATATTTTGGCACCGGACAAGATTGCCGCAGTGCTGATTGGTTTGGCAACCAACAAAGACAACAAGGAGAGCCAGCGATGAAATTTGAAATGAACAACAGCCTCGATATTCTCATCGCCGAGGACAGTCGTACCCAGGCCGAGCAACTCAGTTACCTGCTCGAGCAGCATGGTTACCGGGTGACCGTTGCGGCCAACGGCAAGCTGGCTTTACTTGCCGCTCAGGCGAAAAAACCTACTCTGATCATCAGCGACATTGTGATGCCAGAAATGAATGGTTATGAACTGTGCAAGGCGATCAAGTCCGACGAAAAACTGAAGGACATTCCGGTCATTTTGGTCACCACGCTTTCCGATTCGCATGACGTGATTCGCGGACTGGAGTGTGGTGCGGACAATTTCATCCGCAAACCCTATGACGAGCGCTATCTGCTGTCGCGCATTGACTACTTGCTGATGAACCTTGATATGCGTAAGGATCTCAGGATGCGGGTGGGAGTTGAAATCAATCTCGGCGGTCAGAAATACTTTATCAACTCGGAGCGGCAACAAATCCTGGATTTGTTGATTTCAACTTACGAAGAAGCAGTTCATATCAACAGTGAGCTCAAACAGCGCGAAGCGGAATTGGAATATTCCAACCAGGTGCTGAATGGGTTCGGCCACATCGTGGCGGGCCTTAATCATGCGATTACCGAACGCGAGGTGGCGGAAGCGGCGCTGGAACGAGCACTGGAGTTGCCGGGAATCCAGGCTGGCTGGATATCCCTGTGGGAAGAAGAGTCCGGCTTCCGGCTTGTCGCCGCGCGCAATATGCCGCCGGCCTTGCTGCGCGAAGGAGCAATGGATGGTTTGTGCGACTGCCGGCGCCGCTTTCTCGCGGGAGAACTGGATCACGTCACCAACATCATGGAATGCGAACGGCTGAAGACAGCCAAGGGCGACACGAGCGGCTTGCGCTACCATGCCAGTGTACCGTTGTGGACCGGCAACCGGGGCATGGGAGTCATGAACCTGGTCGGGGCGGAGCAGGGTTTGTTCGATGAAGTGGAGTTGAAGATGCTGTACGTCGTCGGCAACCAGGTGGCGGTGGCTCTGGAACGCGCCAGATTGCACGAACATCTCGAAACATTGGTCGAGGAACGGACCGCCAAGCTCGAAGCGGAAATCGTGGAAAGAAAGCGCATCGAAAAAGAACAGGCTCGGCTCGTTGCGATCATTGAAGCGACACCGGATTTCGTGGCCACGGGGGATCTCGACGGTCATGCGCTCTATATGAACCAGGCGGGGCTGCGGATGCTCGGATATGAGCCGGGACAGGACGTTTCCGAACTGCGGGTGGGTGGAGGCCAGCCGGATTGGGCGCTCAAGCTGGCACTGGAGACGAGCATTCCCCATGCGATCGAGCACGGAACCTGGAGCGGAGAATCCGCCTTCCTGCGACCGGACGGGAAGGAGATACCGGTGTTGCAGGTCGTCATCGCGCACAAGAGGCCAGATGAATCGGTGGAGTACCTATCCACCATCGCGCACGACATCACCCAGCGCAAGGAAAACGAAGTCAGGATCGCGCGCCTCAACCGGATTTACAGCCTGCTCAGCGGCATCAACACGACGATTGTGCGTGTCCGCGAGGAGGATGAACTATTCAGGGAAGCCTGTCGCATCGCGGTAGAGTATGGCAAGTTCACCTTTGCATGGATCGGCAAGTTTGATGCAGACAGCCAGCAGGTGACGCCGGTCGCTCAGGCCGGCCGCGACGACGGCTATCTGGCGAAAATCAATTTGACCTCACGCGAAAATACTGCTGGAAATTGCCCGCTGATTGCCAACGCATTGACCGAGGCGAAGCCGGTGATCTGCAATGACATAGCAAGCGACGAGCGCATGGCAGCTTGGCGGAGCGAGGCATTGAGCCGTGGCTATCATTCAGTGGTAGTGCTTCCACTCATTCTGGGGGGCAAGCCGGTCGGCGTGTTCGTACTCTATGCCCCAGAGTCCGGGGTGTTCGATGATGAAGAGATAAGGCTGCTGGTCGAGATGTCCCTAGACATGAACTATGCGCTGGAAAATTTTCGCCTTGAGGTCCGCCACAAACAAGCGGAAGACGAGTTGCGTAAACTTTCGCAGGCGGTGGAGCAAACCCCCAGCTCGATTGTGATCACCGATCTTGATGCAAACCTCGTATACGTCAACGATGCCTTCGTCAAGGCGACCGGCTACAGCCGCGCCGAAGCGATCGGGCAGAATCCGCGCATCCTACATTCCGACAAGAACCCTCGTGCAGCTTACGATGACATGTGGACCCACCTGACACGCGGAGAGATGTGGAAGGGTGAGCTCATCAACCGGCGTAAGGATGGTAGCGAATACGTCGAATCCATCATGATTTCTCCGGTGCGCGATAGCAATGGGCACGTAACTCATTATCTTGGTATCAAGGAAGACATCACCGAGCGCAAACTGGCGGAATCCAAACTTTCCGAACAGGTAGAGGAACTGCGCCGCTGGCACGAAGCTACTTTGGGACGTGAGATGCGTACCCTTGAACTCAAGCGCGAGGTGAACGAACTGCTGGGTCAAGCCGGACAGCCACCGCGTTACTCCAGCACGGAACCGAATTAAAGAACTGGCTGATGAATAGCCAGAATGGTTGAGAGCAATATGAAAAACTGGAAACTATCGACGCTATTGAGCACCCCTCTGGGGGTGGTGATCGTGGTGGCTGCGGTTGTGCTAGGAATTGAGCTTTTGTTCATGCTATTTCTCCATGAAACTCTTATCCCAATGCTGCCTGGCTTTTCTGATAAAGCGTGGGATATCATCGATGCTGTCACTCTTACCGTGGTCGTATCTCCAGTGCTCTATTTTCTGGTGTTCCGGAAAATGCACGAGGATGAGGAACGCTTACTGCGAATCAACCAGCAAATCAACGCCTCTACCCAGGATGCGATTATCGTCATCAGCGAACAAGGCCGGATTACCGACTGGAATCCTGCCGCGCAAAAAATTTTCCAGTATAGCCGGGAGGAAGCATTGGATCAGCAGATGCACCAATTGATCGCTCCATCCCGTTACCATGCCGATATAGCGCGCGGCCTCTCCCATTTCAAGGAGACCGGAGAGGGGTTGCTGATCGGCAAGACTAGAGAATTCGTAGCGCTACGCAAAGACGGCAGCGAATTTCCCATCGAAGTTTCCATCTCGGCGATGAAATTGAATGGCCACTGGCATGCACTAGGAATCATGCGCGACATCACAGAGCGCAAGAAGACCGAACTAGCATTGCTACGTAGCGAGGACAACCTCAATCGTGCGCAGGCCGTTGCACGAATTGGCAGTTGGAACCTTGATATTGCAAGTAATCGGCTTGAGTGGTCGGCGGAAGCCAATCGCATATTCGGTATCCCTCGACAAGAACCGACTGATCTGGATACTTTCGCGTCCACCGTTCATCCTGATGATCGCGAATGGGTACTCAAGGCTTGGGGAGAAGCGGTTGCTGGCGCACCCTACGATATCGAGCATCGCATTGTGGCAGGTGGAGAAATTCGCTGGGTAAGGGAACGCGCGATGATCGAAAGGGATGCGGAAGGTCGAGCGCTTTCCGGCGTTGGTACAGTGCAGGACATCGCCGAGCGCAAGGAGATGGAACATGAGCTGCAGGAAAGCGAAGCACGCTACAGGCGCATTACCGAGGGGCTTACGGATTACCAGTATACGGTGCTCATCGAAAACGGCCGCGCTGTGGAGACCACACAAAGCCCAGCCTGCGTAACGGTGACAGGGTACACGGCGGAAGAATATGCCGCTAATTCCGACCTCTGGATACAGATGGTCGTGCCGGAGGATCGCGAACGGGTCATGAAGCACATGCAGCAGATTCTGGCAGGGAATGATTGCTCGCCCATTGAACATCGCATCACCCGAAAAAACGGTGAGACACGCTGGATAAGCGATACGAGTATCCTGTTCAGGGATGCCTCCGGGAAACTCCTGTCCTACGATGGCGTGATCAAGGACATCACCGAGCGCAAGCAGAGCGAGACTGCGATGCAAGAGATGCTCAAGGTCGCCAAACAATCACGCCAGGTAATGTTGGGTGTAATCGAAGACCAAAGACGGGCGGAGGAGTCGCTGCGTCAACTTAACGAAGAGTTGGAAAGTAAAGTGGTAGCACGTACCGCCGACCTGGAGCATGCCCGGCACGATGCAGAGCAGGCCAACCAGGCCAAGTCGTCCTTTCTCGCCAGCATGAGCCACGAGATTCGCACGCCGATGAACGGTGTGATCGGCATGCTTGATGTGTTGCAGCAGAGCAGCCTCAAGGGTTCGCAGGTGGAGATGGTCAATATCATCCACGACTCTGCGTTTGCCTTGCTGACTATCATCAACGATATTCTCGACTTCTCCAAAATTGAGGCCGGTAAGTTCCAGATTGACAGTGTGTCCATGTCTGTCGCCGACGTAGTGGAGGGAGCATGCGAAACCATAGACCGCATGGCCTTGAAGAAAGAGGTGGAACTGACACTGTTCACCGATCCGGCCATTCCCGCAGTCGTTATCGGCGATCCGGGACGGTTGCGCCAGATACTGGTTAATCTGGTGAACAATGCAATCAAGTTTTCCAGCGGGCAGAGGAGGCCGGGTAAGGTGTCAGTGCGCGTCGTGTTAACTGAAAGTACGCCACAACAGGTGACGCTGGAGTTTCGCGTGACCGACAACGGCATTGGCATGGATGCAGCAACTCAGGCGCGGCTGTTCACGGCCTTTACCCAGGCTGACTCATCCACCACCCGGACTTACGGCGGCACTGGGCTAGGGCTGGCCATCTCGCGCCAATTGACAGAAATTATGGGCGGCGAGATCGTGGCTCAGAGCGAACTGGGCAAGGGTTCCATGTTTAGCATGCATCTGTCTTTCGCGCTGCCGACGGAAAAGCCTGCTACTGACGATGAAGCTTCATCCTTGGTCGCAGATTTGCCCTGTCTGGTGGTGGGTGACGTTGGGGGAATTGTCGATGATTTCGCTGCCTATCTTACGCATGCGGGTGCGCTGGTCGAACGGGTGGCGGACTTGACGGCAGCCTGTGAATGGATAGCCAGCCAGCCACTCGGGCTGTGCATCGTGATCATCGACACCGCAGACAGCAAACCGTCACTGGAAGAACTGCGCGCCGCAGCCCGCATTCACCCGAAACAGGACACACATTTTGTCGTCATAGGGCGTGGGCAGCGTCGGGAGCCACGTTTAGAGAGCGCCGATCTGGTGGTGGTAGATGGAAACTTACTTTTCCGCAGAACACTGCTGAAAGCAGTGGCGATTGCCGCCGGTCGGGCTAAAAAACTTGAAAGGGAATACCAGTCAGGCAATGTCAAAACGACGCTCACGCCACTCTCCCGCGAGGAAGCGCGTCGCAGGGGCAGCCTGATCCTGATCGCCGAAGACAACGACATCAATCAGAAAGTCATTCTGCAACAACTCAAGTTGCTTGGGCATACTGCGGACATCGCCAACAATGGTCGAGATGCCTTGGAGCGCTGGCAGAGCGGAGACTACTGCATCCTGATCACCGACCTGCACATGCCGGAGATGGACGGCTACGAGCTGACAGTTGCCATACGCGCTGCTGAAACTGGCAAGACTCGCATTCCCATCATCGCCTTCACCGCAAATGCGCTCAAGGGTGAAGCCGATCATTGCCGCGCCGTTGGCATGGACGACTATCTGAGCAAACCAGTGCAACTGACCAACCTGAAAGAAATGATGGAAAAATGGCTGCCGATTGTAACTCTTGATTCGAAACTGGCCGCAACCACATCAACCAAAACTATATCACCTATACCACGGAATATTGGAAAAGCAACCCCGGTTGACGTGAATGTACTCAAGGCTCTGGTAGGTGATGACGATGCGACCATTCGCGATTTCTTGCATGACTTTCATATCAACGCGACGAAGATTGCAGACGAGTTGCGCAATGCCTGTGCGGCTGGTCAGTCAGCGGTTGCAGGTGCGGCGGCACACAAGCTCAAATCTTCGGCACGCTCAGTAGGTGCGCTGTTGTTGGGCGAGCTGTGCGCCGATATGGAGAAGCTTGGCAAGGTTAGCGATAACGATGCGCTAGCGGCACTGTTGCCCAAGTTCGAACAGGAACTGGCAAACGTTGAACGTTTTCTAGATGGATATTGATGTCCATATACGCATGTGGGGTGAATTGACAGTGGCTATTCAATAAATTCCGCGCATCAACAAACCTGAAAAATTATAAGGTGGGTAATCGTGAGTGATTTCACAATCAAGATTCTGGCGCTTGATGACGAGCCGTTCATGCTCAAACTGCTCGTGCACATGTTGGCGGACTTGGGATACACCTCCGTTTCTACCTGCGTCAGCGGGCACGCTGCATTGAATTTGATTGGCAGTGCGAATGACTCGCCTGAACTGATTCTACTGGATATCAATATGCCGGAAATGGACGGGCTAGAGTTCGTGCGCCATCTGGTTGCGCGGAACTATATCGGCAGCATCATCTTGGTTAGCGGTGAGGATGAGCGTATGCAGCAGGCCGCCGTAAAATTGGCAAGAGCGCATAAAATTTCAGTATTGGGACATCTGCATAAACCTGTCACGCCGGAAGGTTTGGCGGAGCTAATCGGGAAATGGACAGCGCCATCGCAGAACCAGCCCAAGGCGGATAGGAAAGTCTACGGTGCAGACGAGTTACGTGCAGCCATCGCGAATGGCGAATTGGTTAATTATTATCAACCCAAGGTGGTGACTTCCACTGGCCGTGTGATGGGCGTGGAAACACTGGTGCGTTGGTGGCATCCGCAGGATGGAATCGTGTTCCCCGATCAGTTCATCAACGTGGCCGAAACTCACGGACTGATCGACGATTTGACACGAGTGGTATTGACTGCTGCGTTCGCCCAATCCAAGCTCTGGCAAGAATCGGGGCTGATGTTGCAAGTGTCCGTTAACCTGTCTATGGATAACCTGGCCTCAATGGATTTTGTGGATTTTGTTGTCGGTCTTGCGGCTAGTTCAGGCGTGCAACCGCAGATGATGCTGTTGGAAGTGACGGAAAGTCAGTTGATGGAGGATTTGCGTACTCCACTTGAGATTTTAACTCGGCTTCGCCTGAAACGCTTTCGGCTTTCAATCGATGATTTCGGCATTGGCAATTCTTCTCTGGCGCAGTTGCGTGATATTCCCTTCGATGAGCTCAAGATCGATAAGAGCTTCGTGCATGGTGCTTGTAGTAACGAGAAATTGTGGGCCATGTTCGATTCCTGCCTCAACTTGGCGAAGCAACTCGGGCTAGAGGCGGTGGCAGAGGGGGTAGAAAATCAAGCCGACTGGGATTTTGTGCGCAATAGAGGTTGCGATATTGCCCAAGGTTACTTTATTGCAAAGCCGATGCCAGCCGCCGACCTACCAGCATGGATACAGTCATGGCAAACAACTTGCAGTAGATATACCTGACTCATCTAGAGCCATTTCATAAAGAAGACAGTCCACTATGGATACTCCTGCCTCATCCGTCGCCACGATTTTGATCGTTACGGACATCACCACTGACGCTACGCTGTTGAAAAATCTGCTGAGCCGAAAATTCGATCATGTCTTTACAACCACTGACCCAAGCAAGTTGCCGGGAGACTTCGTGCGCCATCAGCCCAGTTTGCTGGTGCTGGCATTCTCTTCCTGAATAAAGCATAGCGCGATAACGCTGACGACCAGATCGAAACTACTGTCGCGGAAAGGCAGGTTTCCCCCGCACCTGCGGGGATAGGCCCGTCGAGAGGCTTGCGTATGTCACTGGCAGAACATCCATCGAAAAAACAAAAAAAGGGTTGGCAGTTACGCCAACCCTTCTAATTCTGACCGCCAAACGAATTATTTTCCGTGCATCAATTAATTAATCTTGTGTATTTCTGTGCATGTCTGCGTCATCAAGCCAAATCACAATGCCGGTAATTACAACTAAGCCAATCATAATAAACGGTACTAGCATTTAAACTCTCCTTCGAAAATTAAAAAGCAAGTCAGGATCAATGTCACAACGACACTTATCCAACCTTATGTTTTCTAGCTTGCTCAAACTAATCAAGTTCGAAACGGAAAATGCAAACCAGGCAACTGAATAGCAATGCCTTTGTTATACAAACCGTAAATTCATACTTTCATAACATATATCACTTGTCAAGTATATGGTTTAGGAAGCAATAGAACGTAAAACCCGGTTAAGGATTACGCTGCAAATGCGAATTCCAGCGCAACTGATCATCAAGTCCGACAACATCACCCAGACCAATTTTGCTGCTCAGCCTGAGTTATCTAATAAAGTGAGCGTGTTAAACGGAACTAGACGCTGTCGCCTTGTTTCAGTGTAGATGTTCCATCAAGTTGCATGAGCAGAAAGGAGACCTCGCCCCCTATAATAGTAAAATTTGTTCAGTACAAAAATATTTTGTCGGCGGAATAGCTCTTGCAGCACCATAACAATAAGATTGAAGCCACTGCTCGGCAAAATTGTGCTCGCCCGCTTTCTGGAATTGCCCCTGCGGGCTTTCGACCGCCTCGCGGTCCAAAGAGTTGAGCGAGACGATTCATTAGGATTACCGTATTCAGTAATAAAAAATACCTGGTTTTATGTATTAGTGTGTCCTCCAATTTTGAATGTTAGCCACAAATTCCTTCGCAAAACGGGGCGGAATGAAACGAATCGTTTGGATTAGTTTTATTCGACCCTATTCAAAATGTGGGATATTCTAAAACTGCTTGGCAAATGTACTGAAAAGTACGAGCGCAAAGTCTCCGGCCTAAGGTAAGCTATGGTAGCGGGACTGCGACATGGGTTTCCTTTCCTGACCTTGCCCGTGAAAAACGTATTTCTTAACTGTGGTTAAATTCAAGTTAAGGAGACGGAGCAATGACAAAAGAAAACGGCAAGAGAGCGTCGTACACGCTGGAATTCAAGTTGGAGGCAGTGAGGTTGATTCAGGGCGGACAAGCTTGTTCGGTAACGGCCAAGGTATTGGGCATCCCCAAGCAGACGCTGGATAACTGGGTAAGGCTGGCGGCGAAAGGCAAGCTAACAGGTGCGGGAGCCAAGCCGATGAGCGCAGAGCAAATGGAATTGGCGCGATTGAGGGCCGAGCTTGCGCGCGTCAAGATGGAGCGCGACATCTTAAAAAAGCAACGGCGTTCTTTGCGCGGGAGTCAGTGTGAAGTACGCCTGGATTGGACGGCATAAAAAGCAGTGGCCGATCACCTTGCAATGTGAAGTGCTGAATGTCAGTGCCAGCGGATACTTTGAACATCAACGGCGCAAAGATACTGACCCGCCAGCGAACGCTGGCAAGCGCACCAGCGATGAAGCGCTGCTGGTTCACATCAAGGCATCCCATGCGGGCAGCAAAGGCGAATACGGCTGGCCGAGGGTTTGGAAAGAGCTGCGGGCAAACGGCATCAAGGTAGGCAAAGAACGTATCCAGCGGCTTATGAAGCAGCACGGCATCAAAGCACGGGGGGAACGTAAATTCGTAGTCACCACCGACAGCAAGCACAACCTGCCGATTGCGCCGAACCTACTCAATCGCAACTTCCAGCCTGTGCAACCGAATACGGTGTGGAATTGTTACGTACCACACTAATTTGGACTCTGCAGATCACCCTATTCGAGGATAAAAAACTGGGCGAGTCCTGACCTGATTTGGGAAGAACCCGCCCCTTGCATAACGAGGAACGACTGGCCTAGCGATTAGGAGATTGTGATTGCCAGGGGTGATCGGGATCGCGGACGTTTTGTTGCTCCTCATGGTGGCGTTGTAGCTGCGTGAAGTAACGGCTTTCACAGGCGCCGGCCAGATCGTATAGAAATGCACTCAGCACTGATGCGGCCTCGTCGGACAAGTCTTCCGGAAACAGCGGTTCAATGTCGATTTTATTCATTGCAGCTCCGCTATGGCCTGATGCAGAAGATCATCTGGAATATGGTTGAATCCCTTCGGGACAGCAAGACGCATAGCTGTACGGAGGATTCGTCCCGCCTGACGCGGCAGCCCCTTCGATGCCTGACGCAAGACCTCCATGCCCGAATCGGCCAGCAGAGTGTGCTGGCAGCCAGAGCTCTTCAGTGCATGCTGGATCAGAAGTGCGAATCGTTCACGCTCCACCACAGGTTTGATCTGAACACGAACCTGGATGCGACTGTACAGTGCGGCATAAGGAGCGCGTTCCAGAGTCTGTGCCAGACTGGGGTGTCCCGCCAGCCATACACTGATGAGGTCGCGCGAATCGAAAGCGAAGTTGAGGAAGGACGGGAAGTCGCGGAAGAATTCAGGCGGCAGATTCTGTGCCTCGTCGATGATCCACACTGGCGTGACCTGTTTGCTGTCGGCCAGTTCGTGAATGCGTTCCTTGATGTCGCGCCACAACTGGGCACGCCGGTAGGCGGGCTCGATTCCCAAAGCACGCGCCAGCCCACGGTAAATGTCGATGCGACCGAAGTCGGTTTCGGCCTGATAGATCAACTGGTAGCGGTGCGGATTTAGAGCCTTGGTGAGGTTGCGCAGCGCCGCCGTCTTGCCGACGCCTGGCTCGCCGGTGATCAGCCCGATGCCCGGTGATTGCAGCAACCAGTTGAAACGCTCGGCCAATTGCGTCATGGCGCCATCATCCCAGAGTTCGGAGGTTTCCTTTCCCAGGGGCGGGTGGCGCAAACCAAAATGCTGTAGATACATGTCAGCCCTCCTTCGTGTCGTGATATTGCTGATAGGCCAGTTCGATCAGATTCGGACCATCACGGACGATCTCGTGATCCGCTTCAGGATTGTCTGGCTTGCGGCGCACGCGCCTGATGTTGGCGATTGCATCAAGTGGAACGGCTGTTCCAATCCGATCACCCGTGTCATTCTCGATGCCGACCACGCTGCCGGAATGTGGGTCGACGACGAGTTTGACGGACTTGCCTGCAAGTTCGTAAGGGACTTCAAACCGTTTGCCCAGATAGGACACGGTGCCGTCTTTGTGCACGTATCGGGTCAGGCGATGGTGGAACAGTTCATCAAGCTGCGCGGCACGCTGCCCAAGGCTGCGAATCTTTGCTAAATCCTGCTGATATCGGGCAAGGGGAGTCAGTCCGCCAAGCCCTGCGTGAGCGGTGCGGTGATAGATATGTTCCAGCCATGCCCATAACCTTGCATTGAGGTCGTCCAGACAGGAAATGTGCCGCTCGTCGAGTTCGCTTAAGAATTGGTCGCGGAAGGTGCGATGCCAACGCTCCAGCTTGCCCTTGCCCTCGGGCGCATAGGGGCGGCAATAGATCAGATGGATACCCAGACGTGCGCAGATTCCCTGCAAGGTATGGGCGCGGTATGCGGCACCATTATCGACAACAAGCTTGATGGGTACGCCTCGCTTTAGAAGCGCCTGCTTGAGCACACCTTCGATATCCAGAGCCGTTTCACCCAAACAGAAGGCACTGTGATTGATCAGGCGAGAAGCATCGTCGATCAGCGAGACCAGATAGACCTTGCGCAGTTGCCCATTGACGGGGACACGCGGGCCATGCATCACGTCGCCATACCAGATGGTGCCAGCCGATTCGGCGACGAAGCTGCGCTTCTCTTCGGGCATGCTGGCTGACCCGGTCATTCGAGACAGGCCATGCTGTTGCAACAGGCGGTGAATCGCCGAGCGAGAAATGCTATCGCGAGCAACAAGTCCTGCGGACTCCAGCAGTTGACGGAGCTGCCGGATTGACCTGCGCGGATTCTCTCGCTTGGCTTTGAGTATCTCTTCCTGTATTGAGTTCGACAGTTTCGACTGCCCGCGATCAATGCGCGACTTGGGCACCAGTCCATCAATACCATTTTGCCTCCATGCGTAATACCACGCCTCAATGGTCTTCTCGCCAAGATAGCGGCGTTGGGAACCGGGAATCGCGTACTCCCGCCGTGCCAGGTCACGAATGATCTGCTGGAGTTCCCCCCGTTCCAACCGTTCACGACTCACCAGCGGTCCCAGGACGGACAGGCGAAACAGGGCTTTCGGATCAATCTCTTTCATGTGGACTCCTCGTTGTTAAAAAGAAGTCCGTATGGAATCAGAAATCAAAATGGGGGAACACGGGGCAAAGTGTGTGGGGTGGAATTCCGGCGCTAAAACCCCCGTTTCGCATGACGCCAGGGCAGGATCATCATGGGACGCTCACCCCCTGTTGGTCGAGCCAGGCCATTGCATCGGACAGGGGCATATGCGCTAAGCAAGCACGCCAGAATGACTTCCAGTCCGGAGTTCGCCCCAACTCAATGAAACGACTGCGCAAGTGGAATCCGAAATCTTCACTGCGCGCTTCCAGCCACTGCCACCAGCGCCGTAAGGTATGACGGCAAGGCTGGGCGACGAGACTTGCACAGTGCAGCGAATAACCGGCCAACGGCATCAGCAAAGCCTGCTGCTGCACCTTCCAGTCATACCATCGACGGGGAGCAATGCAGGCTGGCAGGCGTGAGCAGGTATGCCGACACCCTTGGCAACAGAATCGCAGAATGGGAACAGGGTTCAACTTATTGCAGATTGGCGAACTCCGATCTGCCTTGCGGTGATAGCAACCATGCCGCCAAAGACGGTTCAGGCCGCAATGCGGACAGGCGTGAGGCCGATAAACTTCCGGTGTCCCGCTCAGCATTTCAATATGTTGGTTGAGCGTGGTAATGCCAGATACAATTCGATACATAGGCCGGTCTCTTTTGTGATGTGTGATGTGGAACTTCCCACATTAACAGAGGAGCACCGGCCTTTCTATTGCTCAAACTGTTGCGCAATAATTGAGGTGCCGTTCTTTTAGATGCCCTGAAGATTCTCGGGATGACAGAGGTCGCTGAGCCTCAGACAGGGACGGACGTAACAGGAATGGCGACATCACCTATATCCAAACCGATGAGGGCTGGCTGTATTTGGCGGTCGTTCTCGACCTGTATAGCCGTCAGGTCGTCGGGTGGAGCATGCAACCGCACATGCACACCAGCTTGGTGACAGATGCACTACGGATGGCGTGGTTCAGGAGAAGACCGGAGCTTGGGCTGATCTTCCACTCAGATCGGGGTAGCCAGTATTGCAGCCACGCGTATCAGCAAACGCTGGTTGAATACGGCATGCAAAGCTCAATGAGCCGCAAAGGTAACTGCTGGGATAACGCGCCCACTGAAAGCTTGTGGGGCTCGTTGAAGGTCGGTCGGTTATATGGCCTGCGGTTTGAGACGAGGCGTCAGGCGATGGACGAGGTGATTGACTGGTTGATGTTCTACAACCACAAACGACTTCACTCGACGCTGGGCTATATCAGTCCAATGCAGTTCGAGCAAAACTGGTTGGCGGCACAGTTGAAGGATGCCGCATAATGAGCGCGTTAAGAGATACGGAATTCACGGGCAAGGTCATCCTATGCCTCTTCCACATCATCTCAATCAGTCGTTGAAGCTAAATAGCAGTATGTGTACCTATGGGTTAGGTACAGCGTGGCAGTATTTCGTGTTCGAAGAGAATTCGTATCAACGGTCATAATGCTGCCAAGAAGAGAAATTGAATGTGATTGAACATTAGGGAGGTCACAATGCTCCAGACCATCATCACTGCAGTCCAAAACAAAGAAGTCCTCAGCTTTACCTACGAAGGCTATACCCGTGTGGTTGAACCGCATGCCGTTGGTGTTTCTACGGCAGGGCATAAGGTTCTGCGCTGTTTCCAAGTTGGAGGCCATCACGAGAAGCAAAACCATAATTGGGACCTTGTGCTTCTCAGCAAAATAGTCGGCCTATCCGCGACTGGTCAGCGTTTTTCCAGTGAGAGGCTAGGATACAAGGGAGGTGACAAAGGTATGATAACCATCTACGCCCAGCTTTAGCCACATTGCAGTCGCATCGGAATGGGTCGAGCAAATCGGGTTGGATACGACCTGCTATGGCACGCATACCATGCGTCGAACCAAACCGACCCGACCCTGAGCTACCGGCGCATCAAGAACCTGAGAGCTGTCCAGTTACTGCTGGGACACACCAAGCTGGACTATCTCCCGCGCCGGACTATGTCCCGCAGCATATGCAAACGCCAATGGCCGGGCATGCACATGCACTTCGCGGGACATAGGTGGCTGAGCTACAAGCCCTTGAGGAACGCGAGTAGCGGATCATCGGGCCGGTACCGACCGGGTTTGCCCTCTGGTGGTTTCGTCTTGTCGAGAACGGCCTGCTTCAACGCCAGATCGGCATCCAGATAGATCTGCGTCGTCTCAATCGACTCATGCCCGAGCCATATCGCGATCGTCGATTGCTCAACGCCCTCTTGCAGCAAGTCCATGGCAGTCGTGTGACGGAGCACGTGTGGACTTACACGTTTGCTCTTCAGTGACGAGCACTTCACACTGGCCGCTCGGACGTGCTTGTTGAGCAGGTAGTGCACGCCGTGAGAACTCAGATTGCCACCGCGTGCGTTAGGGAACAACGGCTGGCCCTCGGTCAGCGGTGGCTCTCGTGCCCACGCAGCCAGCACAGCGCGCGTATTCTTGCTCAGTGGCGTGCACCGCTCCTTGCGTCCCTTGCCGATGACCCGAACGTGGGCACCAACGCCGACATGCAGATCCTCCTGCTGCAGACTTGTCAGTTCCGACAGCCTCAACCCTGTCTGCACGGCCAGCAGCAGCAATGCGTGATCACGGCGACCCGACCAGGTTCGCTGATCCGGCGCAGCCAGCAGCGCGTCGACCTCCTGCCGGCTAAGGAATGACACCAGCGCGCGTGTGAACCGCTTGGCCGGAATCGACAGAACACGCTGGATCTGCGCCGAGTGCGTCGGTGCCTCGAAGGCCGCAAAGCGGAAGAACGAGTGCACAGCCGTCAACCGCAGGTTGCGCGTGCGAGCAGTGATGCCGCGTACCCGCTCCATCTCATCAAGGAAGGCCATCACCAGTGGTGCGTCAATGTCGTCCAGCGCCAGTGCCGAGGGCGCCTTGCACAGGTGCTTCTGCACGAATTGCAGCAGCATCTTGAAGGTGTCGCGGTACGAGGCAATCGTGTGCGCACTGGCTTGGCGCTGCTGCATCAGGCGCTGGGTGAAGAACCGCTCCAGGAGAATACCGAAGTTGGGCTGGCCACTCATGACGACTCTCCCCAGCGCCGCTCCAGACGGGCCATCGCTTGAGCCATCAGTTCAGGATTGCCGCTCAGATACCAGTAGGTGCCAGATATGCAGACGTGCCCGAGGTAGGTCGAGAGCAGCGGCATCTCGCGCCCTGGTTCCTTGTTCGTCTGGTACCAACGTATCAACGTCTGAACGGCGAAGCGATGCCTGAAGTCATGCAGCCGCGGTCCTTTGCTCGCACCCACCTGACGCAAGCCCGTGTTGCGCGACAACGTGTAGAAGGTTCGATGAACATGACCGCCGTCGAGGCGAGTGCCACGCCGTGAGACGAACACGTAGCTTGAGACTGGATGGTGGAAGAACTGCTCGCGACGGGTGAAGTAGTCGGCCAGAACCGCGCAGGTGGACGAATGAATCGGCACCAGTCGCCACTGACCGAACTTGGCACCACGAATCGTCAAGACCGCTTGCTTGAGGTCGACGTCGGCAAGCTTGAGGTTCAGCGCTTCGGACAGGCGCATGCCCGTCACGCTGAGTAAGCCGATCAGGCCGTGAAACACCCACGGGCGCAGCAGTGTCGACGGCCAGGCCACAGGAAGTTCCAACGCTGCATCCAACAGCCGTCGGATCTCGTCCTCGGTGTACAGGTGCGGTCTGGCGCGCGTGGATCGGTGTGGCAGTAGGCCGAGCGGGGGTATCTCTGTGCGGCTGTCGGTGGCGCTGCGATGGCGGGCGAAGCCGCGCACGAAGCAAAGCCGTCGGGCCCACTCGGCGGGTTGTACCGACACACATTGAGCCCACTCAACCGCCAGTCGGACGCTGATGTGCTCGGCGCCGTGCTCTTCAAGGAAGCTGACGAACCGCGGCAACAACAGCCCTTCGCTGTGCATCTTGTAGCCCAGCCCCCGGCGCAGATCGATGTATTCCTGCAGGGCTTCGCGCAAGGAGTTCATCGTGCACTCCCGGGCCAGGCCATGACCACGGTTCGCAGCGCGTCCAGATCCACTTTGGCATAGATGCTGGTGGTCTGCGGGCTGCGGTGGCGCAGCACCTGGCCGATCTCGGGCAGCGACGCGCCTTGCCGCAGCATGTGAGCGGCCAAGGCATGTCGGAATTGATGCGAGCCACGATGCGGTGCGTCGACATTGGCCCGCTTAAGTGCGTAGCGCACGATGGAACCCACGCCATCCGATCCGGCTAGCAGGCCGCGGATCGGCGCTATGGAGCGAAGGAAGAGGTGTCGGTCCCCACAGGTCGGTCGACCGTGCTGCAGATACGCGGCAATGGCAGTGCCAACATCGACTGGCAGCGGCAGTAGGCCCTGCCTTCCGCCCTTGCCGTGAATGCGCAGTTGCGCCTGGTCCCAGTTGATGTCATCCAGAGTCAGCCTGATGATCTCGCAGGCGCGCAATCCGAGGCGCGCCAGAAGCAGCAGCACCGCACGGTCACGTAGTCCGACTGCGGTCAATCGGTTGCAACTGTCGATCGCGCGCTGTGCATGCTCAGTAGCGATCGCCTTCGGAATCGGCGGCGTGGTAGTCCAGGTGGCGACGGACGGTACGCTGGCGGCGAGTCCGGCGGGGACTTCGCCACGGAACTCGCAGAAGCGCAAGAAAGACCTCAACGCATTGGTAACACCCTTCACGGCCGGTGGTGCCATGCGCTTCGACTCTTGTCGAATGAACGCGATAGAGTCGCTCGGGCGAAGATCATGCAGGCAGACCTCTGCTTGCCCGAAGCGCCAGACCAGGAACTGCCGGGCCAACCTGGTATAGGAGTCAACGGTGGCCCCCGCCAGCCCGTGATTGCGTCGTAGGTGTTGCGCGAAATCGGCGGCGACGCGGTCAACTGCCGTCGTGCATGAAGCAGCGGCAGCGCAGAGCCCTCGCTCACGCAGAAAGAGCAACAGCAGAGTCAACGCTTGTCGCTCCTGGCGGCGCGTCTCTGGACGTCGTGAGCGACGCCGGGCGCGACTGCGCTGAAATCGTTCGATGTCGTCGTCAGTCAGTGCTTCAACTTCAATGCCATGCCCTTCGCACCATCGACCAAAGGCCAATGCGTGTCTCGCCACAATGCAGGCGTAGCCCGCCGAGTATTGCTGGTCGCCCAGCCAAGTGACAAACAAGCTGAGGTGCTCAGCAGACGTGCCGCCGATTGCGCGGACCCGCGCATCAGCTATCTCGTAGGAATTCTCCATGATGATCTCCTTGCGGGCGGAATTGCCCGACAAAGAGGATGACTATGTCCAGCGAAATTGTCGCCAGCCCTCGGCAGGTCAGAGCGTCAAGAGCCCACTGGACATAGTCCGGTACGGGAGATAGTCCACCTTATGTCCCGCAGGACATAAGGTGGAGAGCACGGTGCGGTATCTGGGTATCGAGGTAGACGATGCTTTGGAGATGGCGGAGCAAACAGAGGTTTGATGTTACATCTGGGGCGCGACTAACTTCATGGCCGCGATCCAGCCGTCAGAAATAGCATAGTTGATATTAGTAGCACCCAGTGCTACTATTTGTCATGGTCAAAAAGTCCCCCAAAACAGCTGTTATGAAGCCAGCCCACTCAGGTCGGACGTTCAAAACGGTTTGGTTTGCCAAAGAAGCTCGCAAGGCAAAGATACCCGATGAGGATTTGTGCCGAGCCATCAAGCAAGTCATGCAGGGGCAGGCTGACGATCTCGGTGGTGGCGTGTTCAAAAAGCGACTGAACGATAACATGCACCGATCGATCATCTTGGCCAAGGCTGGTAAGCATTGGATATATGCCTACCTTTATGCCAAGAAAGACCGGGAGAACATTACGCAGGAAGAGCTGGCGGGCTTTAAGAAGCTGGCGAAAGATTACGCAAGTGCGGGTGAAGACAAGATTGCCGCACTATTGAGAGACGAGGAATTAGAGGAGATTTGCCATGAAGACTAAAACGACTACAGCAAAACCCAAGAGCGATGCATTTGCAGCTATTCATAGTGCGGCGCAGGGTTTACACCGTACAGGAGCGATTACCAAAACGACTCTGCGTGAGTACGATGCGTTGTGCTTAGATTCAATTCCTGAATTTAATGCCAAGGACATCAAGCGTATTCGGGAGCATGCTCACGTCAGCCAGCCCGTATTCGCTCGCTATCTGAACACCAGTGAGTCCACAGTTCAGAAGTGGGAGGCTGGACAAAAGCGACCCAGCGGAATGGCGCTTCGATTGTTAAGTGTGGTTGAGAAGCACGGGCTTGAAGTACTTGTCTGAACCGTACTTCATCACGCTCTGAAACCGCAGTCGCCTTCTACTTGCAAAGTGGACGCTTAGTTTGAAAAGTCGCTACTGCCGGACTCGGTCAGAGGACTAAACCGCTCCGCGGTATTGGGCGCTCCGAATTAGCGGCTGTAGGTGATTGACAGAGAAGTACTGCTCCTTATGTTGAGAAGTGAGGCAATCCGCCTCATTTCCCGACAGGAGCAGAAT
>MLJW01000238.1_pt1 | contig 40304 bp, 42 predicted proteins | sample 888231 | NCBI WGS metagenome assembly MLJW01 (sample SAMN05788063, study PRJNA343431) | mine drainage metagenome | isolation source: sample collected from the inflow into an acid mine drainage treatment plant... | place: Germany: Lusatia, lignite mining district
GGCACGAACAGGCCGGTGTCTTCGGCAATGGCGATGAACTGGGCCGGCGACACCAGCCCGAGTTCCGGATGGCGCCAGCGCAGCAGCGCCTCGACGCCGACGATGGCGCCGCTGTTCAGGGAAATCTGCGGCTGATAATAGAGCTCCAGTTCGTCGAGCTCCAGGGCATGGCGCAGCTTGGTCTCGAGCGACAGCCGCTCTCTTAGCCGGGCGTTCATCTCCTCCTGGTAGAACTGGAAGCGGTTGCGGCCGCCCTCCTTGGCGCGATACATCGCGGCGTCGGCATTCTTGAGCAGGCTGCCCGCGTCCCTGCCGTCGCGCGGATAGAGGCTCGCGCCGATGCTGCAGCTGACGTAGAGCTCGTGCCCGGCGACCTGGTATTGGCCCGACACCGCCGCCAGGATACGGCCCATCGCGACCACCACGTCGTTCTCCGACTCGGCCTCGGCGAGGAGCAACACGAACTCGTCGCCGCCGGCGCGGGCGACGGTATCGACGTCGCGGACGCAGCCGGATACCGCGACCGCCACATCGATCAGCAACTGGTCGCCGATGGCGTGGCCAAGGCTGTCGTTCACGTCCTTGAAGCGATCGAGGTCGATGAAAATGACCGCGATGGTCTTGCCGTGCCGCTCCGCCAGGGCGATGGCGTGCTCCAGCCGGTCGTTGAGCAGATTGCGGTTGGCAAGCCCGGTGAGCGCGTCGTGGTTCGCCTGGCGTTCCAGCTCCGCCTGGTAGTTCACACGTTCGGTGACGTCGTTGAAGACGTTGATGAAATGCGTGAGCTGCCCTTCCTCGTCATGAACCGGTGCCGCGGACAGATCGATCCAATAAGGGCTGCCGTCCTTCTTGTAGTTGCGCACCACGACCTGGGCGTCCTCGCCCTTGCACGTCGCCTCGCGCAGCCGCTCGATTCCGGGCTGGTCCAGATCATCACCGAACAGGAAGCGCGAATTGCGCCCGATCACCTCCTCCTCCGCATAGCCGGACATGCGCTCGAAGGCCGGATTGGCGTAGATGATCGGGTTGTCCTCCGCCTTCGATGCCTTGATCATGATGATGCCATTGACGCTCGCCTCGATCGCCCGCTCGCGCAGCCGCACCGCCTGTTCCGCCAGCTTCCTCGCGGTGATGTCGCGACGGATGCCACGGTAACCCTTGAACCGGCCCTGGGCGTCGAACAGCGGCGCACCGCTGCTGCTGTGCCAGCCGATCGTGCCGTCCTGGTCGCAGGTCCGGTATTCCCAGTCGTGGAACGGCTGATGCGCGGCCAGCAGCGCCCGGTGCCCGGCCCACTGTTCCTCGCTGACGCCGACGATCGGCAGCTCCCAGCGCGTCTTGCCGATGAAGGCCGCCGAACCGCGTCCGCCTCTCAGGGTGGTGTTGCTGCGGAAGGTGTAGCGGAACTGTTCGTCCTGCTCCCAGACCGAGTCGGAGGAAAGCGTCGCGAGACTGCGGTAGCGTTCCTCGCTCTCGCGCAGTGCCCGCTGCTCGGCATGGCCGTGGCCGTCCAGGACGAGGCTGAGGTCTAACGCCGCCAGCTTGAGCGCGGCATTGCAGGCCGCCGCCTGGCGCTCGCCGTCGCCCGGCATGGCTTGCGCGACGAGATCGAACAGCGCGGCGAGATACTGGCGATAGAGAGCGATCAGCCACTTCGGCGCAAGACCAGCGCTCTGGCAAAGGCAGCCCAGTTCCAGCAGGTGGAGGATATAGCCCTCCCCCAGCCCGCCCCGGGTCAGGTCGCCTATGCAGCGCGCCTGGGCGGACTTGAGGCGGGCGACCGCACACTCGTCGCCGAGCAGCGGCGAGAGCGCCGGGAACTGCGACAGGTGCTCGAAGAAGGCGTCGATCAGAGCGCCGCACCCCGGCGCAAACTGTCCGTGCAGTTCCTTCAGGATCGCGCTATCGCGCTCGTCGAATTCGATGAGCCGCCTGCGCTCGGCGATTTCCTGGCCGTCTAGTCCGATCTCGGCCGCGATGGTCAGGAATTCTGCAATGGGGTCCATAAGAGATCTCGGCCGCAAAGCGGCCGGCCCTTGCCCCCGCCTAGTCTCGCGTTATTGCGTAAGCGATAACATTAACACACCCTGGCGGCGCCGGAAAACACGGCCTTGACGCACTTTGTATCTGTTGATACGATCACAATTGTTACTTAATGGATTGCCGCCGTTGCCGCTGAGACCGGCGCCCGGCCCCGGACATTTGGCGCGCTCATCACCCCGCAGAGGAAATAGCTAAGCCGTGGATCGCTTGCGCAATTTCGGCTTCCTGCTGAAGGAGGTCAGTCGTAGATATGTACTGCGCTTCGAGCAACGGGCGCAGGAGATGTCCTTGACGCTGCCAACTTGCAAGGTGCTGGCTTATCTCGAACGAAACGAGGGTATCAGCCAGTCCAAGCTCGCCGACTTGACCAGTATCGAACCGATGGCGATGGTGCGCATCCTCGATCACATGGAAGTCGAAGGCTTGGTCGAGCGCAGGCCAGACCCGGCCGATCGTCGAGCGCGCAGGCTCTATCTGACTCCGAAGTCCAAGCCGGCGCTCGACGAAATCTGGCGCCTCGCGGCCCTGACTCGTTCCGAGGCATTTGCCGGCATCAGCCAGGCTGAGCGAAATGTTTTTCTCGACGTCCTTGAGCGCCTGGAGGGCAATCTCTCCCGACTGCAAGATCCGACCGTCGAAACCGCACCCGTCGCTCCGGCCAGCGTCTCCGCACCGACACCGGCCGATGGCAAGCGCCGTTCCCACAGACCCCCAAGCAAATGAGCACCATGGACGAATCCAAGCAAGAACAGCCGGGAGGGCGTGCGCCGCAGGCATTGCCTGCCAAAGACTCGCGCGGCCGCCTCCGGCTGCCCTTGATGCTGCTGGGGCCGGCCGCGGTGCTCGCCGTAGCCGCTTATTTCTATCTCAGCGGCGGACGCTTTGAGGCGACCGACGACGCTTATGTCCGGAGCGCGCAAGTGGCGATCAGCGCCGACGTCGCCGGCCGAGTGGACCAGGTCGCCGTCCACGACAACCAAGCGGTGCACCGGGGCGACGTGCTTTTCCGCCTCGACCAGGCGCCGTTTCGCATCGCCGTCGCCGAGGCGAGCGCGCAGCTCGCCGCCGCGCGGCTGAAGGTCGCAATGCTGAAGGCGAACTACCGGCAAGGGCAGTCGGAGCTCGCCGCGGCCCAGGATACGCTGAAGTTCCAGCAGACCGAGTACGACCGTGAGCGGCGCTTGTCCGCATCGGGTATCGCCTCGCGCTCGCAGCTCGATCGGGCCGCTCATGCGTTGGCAGAAGCGCGCACGCACGTGGCCGGAGTCGAGCAACAGCTTAGCGCCCTGGTCGCGAATCTAGCCGGCAATCCGGACATCGCGCCGGCGCGCCACCCCGAGGTTCAGCAAGCGCAAGCTCGGCTCGATCAGGCCGAGCTCAATCTATCCTATACGGTGGTCAAGGCGCCGTCCGACGGCGTGGTCACGCGCGTCGAAGAACTGCAGGCGGGCAGCCACATCAATGCTTCAACGCCGGTATTCGCGCTGGTGTCCAGCCGCGACGTCTGGATCGAAGCGAATTTCAAGGAAGACCAGCTCGCGCACCTGCGCCCCGGGCAGAAGGCGACGGTCGAGATCGACAGCTATCCCGGCAGGACCTTCGTAGGCAAGGTGGCGAGCGTCAGTCCCGGGACCGGCTCGCAGTTCTCGGTATTGCCGCCGGAAAACGCCACCGGCAACTGGGTCAAGGTGGTGCAGCGTCTGCCCGTGCGGATAGAGCTCGACCGTCTCGATCCGGCTCATCCGCTGCAAGGCGGACTGAGCGCCTCGGTCAGCGTCGATACCGGCTACCGGCGCCATCTCTTCGGCTCTGCGAGCAACGCCGCCGCCGGCGTTCGTTGAGCGAGGCCATGACCGTCGCCGGGGAACCCGCAGTCGCACCGCATCGCGGCTTCATCACCTTGTCGGTGATGTTGGCGTCGATCATGCAGGCGCTCGACAACACCATCGCCAACGTGGCCCTACCGCACATCCAGGGTTCGTTGTCGACGACCCAGGACCAGATGACCTGGGTGCTCACCTCCTACATCATCGCCGCCGCCATCATGACGCCCTTGAGCGGCTGGCTGGCCGGGCAGGTCGGCCGACGGCGCGTGTTCCTGACCTCGATCGTCGGCTTCACCGTCGCCTCGGCGCTGTGCGGATTGGCCCAGTCGCTGCCGCAGATCGTCATCGCCCGCCTGTTTCAGGGCTTGTGCGGTGCGGCGCTGATCCCGATGTCGCAAGCCGTGCTGCTCGACATCAATCCGCCCGAGAAGCACGCCCGCGCGATGGCGCTGTGGGTGATGGGTGTCGTGCTCGGTCCGATCCTGGGCCCGGTGCTCGGCGGCTGGCTCACCGAGAACTACAACTGGCGCTGGGTATTCTACATCAATGTGCCCTTCGGGGTGCTGTCCTTTCTCGGCATCCTCTCGTTCATGCCCGAGACGCCGATGCGCAGATCGCGCTTCGACTTCTTCGGCTTCGCCACCTTGAGCCTCGCCATCGGCGCCTTCCAGCTGATGCTGGACCGCGGCCAGCTCAAGGACTGGTTCAGCTCGACCGAAATATGGGTCGAGGCGGTCCTGGCGGGTCTCGGGCTGTATCTGTTCATCGTCCATATGCTGACAACGAAAGAGACGCCCTTCGTCAGTCCGGCGATGTTCAAGGATCGCAATTTCCTCACCGGCAACGTCTTCATCTTCATCGTCGGCGTGGTCCTGTTCGCGACGCTGGCGCTGCTGCCGCCCTTGCTCCAGGACCTGCTTGGCTATCCGGTCGTTCTGACCGGTCTGGTGACCGCGCCGCGCGGCGTCGGGACGCTGGTGGCGATGTTCCTGGTCGGCCGGATCATGGGCAGGGTCGACACCCGCCTGATCATCGCGGGCGGCTTCGTGCTCACCGCCTATTCGCTCTGGCAGATGACCGGCTTCTACCTGCAGATGAACAGCTCGCAAGTGGTGTGGTCGGGGCTCACTCAGGGCCTGGGCACCGGCTTCGTCTACGTGCCGCTCGCGGCGGTCACCTTCGCGACCCTCTCGCCGCAATATCGCAACGAAGGCACGGCGATGTTCAGTCTCGTGCGCAACGTCGGCAGCAGCGTCGGCATCTCGGTCGTTGAAACCTTGCTGACCCGGAATACGCAGATCATGCACGCCCGCCTCGCCGAGCAGATCACGCCTTACGGCAGCGACGGGCTGCATGCGCTGCCGCACCTCGCGCTGTCGACCACGAGCGGTCTGGCCCGGTTGAACGAACTGGTCAGCGGCCAGGCCGCCATGATTGCCTACAACGATGACTTCAAATTGATGATGATACTCACGCTGTGCGCGATCCCGCTGATCGCGCTCTTGAAAACCGGCCGAGCAAGCCAGTTGGCAAACAAGGGAACAGAGCCCGTGGTGATCGAATGAATCGAACCAGAACCACAACGCTTGCCGCGTTGGCGGCGGCGGTGACGCTGCTCGCCGGGTGTGCGGTCGGTCCGGATTTCAAGCGCCCCGATCCGCCGCAGGCGGATCGCTATGTGGCATGGCCTTTGAAGCTGGAGCGCAAGGACGCGGGCGACCAATCGCAGCAGGCCATCCTCGGCGGACAGCTCGACCGGGCGTGGTGGCGGCTGTTCCAGTCCGAGGCGCTCGATGCCGTGGTAAAGCGCGCCCTGGCCCAGAACCGCACCATCGTCGCGGCCAGCTATACGCTCGCGCAGGCGCAGGAACTCGCCGCCGCCCAAGCGGGGACCCGCTATCCGCAGGTCGGCGTAGCGGCCGGGGTCGGTCGGGAAAAATACGGCGCCGAGTTTCTCGGCAGCTCGCCCAAACCACCTCCCTTCACCTACTTCGCCGTCGGGCCGACGGTCAGCTATTCGCTCGACTACACGGGCGGAGGTGCCCGTTCGATCGAACAGCAGCTTGCTCGGGCCAGCTACCAGCGGCAGCAACTCGATGCCGCCTATCTTGCCGTCACCGGCAATGCGGTCATGCAGTCGCTCAATATCGCCTCGCTGCGCGCGCAGATCGCGACCGTCCGGACCCTGCTCGACCAGGACCGGAAAAACCAGAAGCTGGTGCACGAGGCCTTCGCTGCCGGCTCCGTGTCACGCCTCGACATCGTTAGCGCGGATAGCCAGCTCGCCAGTGACAGCGCGCAATTGCCGCCGCTGCGCCAGGCCTTGAGTCTCGCCCGGCACGCTTTGGCACTCGTCCTCGGGCAGGCGCCCGCCGAGCGGGCCCTGCCGGAGTTCGATCTGACCAGGCTACGCCTGCCCCGGCGCCTGCCGGTGAGCTTGCCTTCCGAACTCGCGCGTCGGCGTCCCGACATCCTGGCGGCCGAGGCCGAGCTGCATGCCGCGACGGCTGCCGTGGGCGTTGCTACAGCCAATCTCTATCCCCATATCGACCTGTCCACCTCGTTCGCCCAGCAGACCACCGTGGCCGGCCGGCTGTTCGCCGAGGGCAGCAATGGCTGGAGTCTGATCGGCGGGCTGGTCGCGCCGATAATCGACGGCGGGACGCTGCGAGCGGAACGACGAGCCGCGGTGGACGCCATGCAGGCCTCTGCGGCGAAGTACCAGCAGACCGTACTGACGGCCTTTGGCCAGGTCGCCGATTCTCTGCAGGCGCTAGCCCATGACGCCGAGGCGCTGGACGCGCAGACCCTTGCCCAGGGGGCCGCCCGGCGCAACCTCGAACTCACGCGCATCAGCTACCGTGAAGGTAACATCGGCGTGCTGCAGGTGCTCGACGCCGAACGGCGCTACAGCCAAGCGAGCCTCGCCTATGTGCGCGCACGCGCCCAGCGCTATATCGACACGGCGCAACTTTTCCTGGCGCTGGGCGGCTCGGGGTTCGAGGCCGATGGGCGCCCCGGTCGAAGAACAGCGCACAGCGATTAGGGGGTGGAACATGTACCGGAAGATACTGCTGGCCTACGATGACTCCACCTTCAGCGCCGCCGTCTTGCGGCAAGGCGCCGAACTTGCAAGCCTGTGCCAGGCGGAACTGCACCTGCTGAGCATCGTCGTCACGACTGGAGTCATGGCGATTGCCGAGGCGGTCGGGCCCGAGGATGTTTGGGGCCTGGAGCAGCAGAATCTGCAGCGGGTCGTGGCGGCCGCGGCACAGGACCTTCACAACCAGGGCCTGACCGTGATTGCCTGTATTCGTTACGGCGATCCGGCAGTCGAAATCGCAGCCTATGCCCGCGAAGTAAATGCGGACCTGGTCGTGCTCGGCCACACCAGCAAGGGCATGCTCACACGCTGGTTCCAGGGCTCGGTGGGTGCCAAACTGCTAGACCATTTGCCCTGCAGCCTGCTCGTGGCAACGGGCAGGGATTAAGACATCATTCGACGAACAAGGGGACACTCAGGCCAATTCAGGATTCACTTATGCACAGTGCCCGACGGGGCTTTGATAAAGTATGACTAAAGCTATAGCTCAAGGAAAAACCGCACATCATCCTGATAGTGCTATGATTTTACTGAGATAAAAGTATCGCTGAATGTTTCGGCAAGGTGACGCCTGACAACATACGGCGCGGCCCGGCGCCGATCTTCTGGCAGCCATGCACAGCTTTATCCACAGAAATTGTGGGCAACCGAAAATCCCTTTCTCGTTCAGCGTATTAGAGTATGCCTATGACATTTTCTCTTGAGGCTCAGCCGCGATGATGGCTAGGGCGCTTCGCTACGCCCATTGCGGAACTGGACGCTCCAGCGCAACTGGCGACGGACTGCGTGCGCGGCGAGCCGGATCCGGCTCTGCGCTGGCCGCTAACAGTAAGCCCCACAATGGATATTTGTGGGGCTTAGGCGGTGACGTTGATCACGCTGCCCGTGAGTTGCCCCTGTGTGTTCGTAACGGGGCGGGACTGCTGTACCTGCTGGGCCTGCTGAACTTGTTGCGCCTGCTGAGCCTGCTTGGCCTTGTTGGCATCATCGGCGGCCTTTGCGGCGGCATCTGCCTGCTGCGATTGCTGAGTCTGGCTCGGCTGCTGCTGCAGTTGCAGTGCACTGGTAGCGGAGCTGATTGCGCTCGTAGTCATGACACTCCTTCCTGGCGGACTATGCCGTCGTGTTGATGGTCTTGCCCGTCACCTGGCCCTGGCTATTCACCACCGGTGACGGTGTGGTGCTCTGCGCTGTCGCCGCCACCGTCTGCTGGCTGCCGGCTGTTCGGTTGATGGCATTGATCAACCGGGCGCTGCTCTGCTGCTCAGCACTCAAGGCAGCCAGCCCTTGACGCGCTTGTCCGGCCCGCTGCTGCGCGTGATCGGACTGGATGGCAAGGGAACGAGCATTCTCCTGCGCCCTCTCGGCGACCCGCTGCGCGTCATTGGCCTGTGCCTGTAGCGACTGGGCGGTCTGCTCTGCTTGATCAGCATTGCGTTTCGCTTGCTGCACCATGATCTGCTGCATGCCGTACTGAGCCGCGCTGGAAATGGAGGAAACGGATGCCATAGCCGATTCTCGCTTTGTCTCGTGAAATCATAGACCCAATGCCGGAGCAGAACAAGATGGTGTGCTTCGCCATGCACTGGGGCGTCCTTCATCTCACCGATGAAGCCATCGACGCCCAGCTTCGCGCTCTGGCTGCGGCCCGCCGGGAACGAAGCGTGGGCGCCGATGAGTTCAGAGCACTAAATTTCGGCGAGAGGCTCCATCTTCTGCGGCAAGACCACCATGCTCCATTCAGGAAGCTGACATCCTGGGTCGAAGCAGTCGGGATTGAACACGTGACCAAGTCGCGCCGAGCGTAAGGTAACTCGCAGCTCTGCGCTCCGAAACAGCCTCCCACAGTGTGTGATCAATAATTTCCGCCGATGGCTTGATTTCGTTGTTGCGAATGATTATCATTGCGCTAAATTGTTGTCGAATTGCAGCGGGTGAGCCCTAGATATCTCTTGAGGAGTAAATCGTCGATGAATAGATACTTGCTTTATTCGGTAGCGCTACCCGCCTTCTTCCTTTTTTCGGTAGCCGTACATGCTGAAAATTATGTACTTACGCTCAGGAACAAACAGTTCTCGCCTAAATCTCTGACCATACCTGCAAACCAGAGAATAAAAATAATTGTGAAGAATCAGGATGCGACTCCAGCGGAATTCGAGAGCAGCGATCTGAATCGCGAGAAAGTGGTTGGTGCGAATAGCGAAGTCATCATTTTCATCGGCCCCCTTGATGTCGGCAGCTACGGCTATTTTGACGATTTTCATCGTGATACCACTACAGGCGCCATCGTCGCCAAATAGAGATTACGTCCGCAAGCAAGTGGGCAATTCGAATTTTTCAGGGAAGTTTTTTTATGCTAGCCAAGATCAATAATCAGCGTAAGTTTGTCGTTGCCGTGACTGCACTCATTGCCTTTGCTTGCACATTGAGGGATAGCGTGGCAGACGAAATATATTCGGCGAATACTGAATACCGAGAATTTTCGATCGAGTACAACGGTTCTCGTACCTTTGACCGAAGTCCGAACAAAAATGGGGCACAGGAAGGCGAAGTGTCGCTCGAAGCCGGACTCACTCCTCATTTGGAGGTTGAAGCAAGCGCCTTATCATCAAAGGAACCGGGAGGCATTTTCCAACTTCAGGCGCGCGAAGTCGAAGCCCGCTATCAGTTTTTCGACACGGGGGAAAAGTGGATTGATGCCGGGATATTGGTCGCTTATGATTTTGCCACCCAAAATAACGCGCCGGACTCATTGGAAGTCAAGCTGCTGCTGCAGAAAGATATCAGCAAATTCACCAACACAGCCAACATCGGATTTACCCAGAACGTCGGCAAGTATTCTGCGCACACCGGCGGCCCAGACTATGTTTTCCTCTGGAATACGCGCTATCGATACAGTGCCGGGTTTCAACCTGGCATAGAGGTGCAAAGCGATTTTGGGCAGGGACGTCAGCTCGGTAGCTTCAATAAGCAGGAGCATTATATTGGCCCGGCCGTCTATGGAAAACTCTTCGGACCCCTGCCGCTGGGCCAGGCGATCAAATATCAGGTCGCCTACCTATTCGGCGCAAGCGATGTAGCAGCGCGAAGCGTCGTAAGGGGGCAGGTTGAATATGAAATGCACTTTTAAGGCTGCCAGACATGCTCGCAACGTTGATTATCGTCTTTCGTGAAGTTATTGAAGCCGGGTTAGTGATCGGCATCGTTTTGGCTGCAACGCGTGGCGTACCGCGCAGAGGCCTTTGGATCGGCGGCGGTGTCATTGGTGGCATAGCGGCTGCATGCCTGGTGGCGGCATCCGCGGATGCAATTGCCAATATGGTTGCCGGTAGCGGACAAGAACTGTTCAATGCGTCTGTAATGGCCATCGCAGTTCTGATGCTGACCGGTCACAATGTCTGGATGGCGCGTGAAGGCCGTCATATGGCGCAGGAAATGCAATCGCTAGGGAATGATGTCGTCACCGGTCGGCGTTCGCTGACAGCGTTGGCTATCGTAGTGGGTGTTGCCGTTATGCGCGAAGGATCGGAAATCGTGCTGTTCCTATATGGCATCGCTTTGTCCGCGGGAAGCACTGCAAATTCGATGTTTCTCGGAGGTGCTATCGGGCTTGCACTTGGCGCCGTCGTTAGCGCCACGGTTTATCTTGGCTTGATGCGTATTCCAACGCGCCATGTATTTGCGGTTACGAGTTGGCTGATCGCGCTTCTTGCGGCGGGCATGGCTTCACAGGCTACTGTATTTCTCCAGCAGGCCGGGTTGGTAACAGTGCTTTCGCATGTAGTTTGGGATACGTCTGGCGTGCTTTCGGACGGCAGCCTCACCGGCAAAGCATTACACACGCTGGTCGGCTACGCCGATCGTCCCACTGGCATCCAGCTTGTCGCTTACGCCGTGACACTCTTGTCGATCTTTACCTTGATGCGATTGTTTGGCCACGCCCCCCAGTCACCAAGGCTCAATCAGCAAACTCAACTCAACAATTAACGCCAAATCTTGGCCGGGTACGTGGAAAAGAGTTCGCGATTGCGGGTGGATTGATCGGGCGACAAACGTAGCTACGAAATCGCTACGAGCCAGCAATTAAAAAAGGACTCCATCTCGGGAATCCCTTGGTATTACTGGTCGGGACGGAGTGATTCGAACACTCTACCCCTTGCACCCCATGCAAGCCAATGCCATTTTCAGGTGATTTCACGACGTCGCATAGTGTACCGTACTGCATTGTTTAATGTTTGTTTTATTAAATATCGCATGCTATAGTCATCTCATGACGTGTCATATAATACCATACTTTCCCACGCCATCTTGTACCCAATCTTGTACCCAATTTTAGGACTTTGGCATACATGGGCAACCTAAGCGATAAGGCGATCCGTGCCGCGAAGGTAGATAGCGGCGAAAGATTTCTGGCCGATGGCGACGGCCTTTATCTGAGAGTTCGTGCGGGCGACGCTCCAAAGGTCTGGTTCTACCGTTACACGATGGGCGGGATTGCTCGAAAGATTCAGCTCGGAGCATTCCCGCACATGGGGCTTGCTGATGCCCGAACGATTGGCGGAGAAATGACCGGCAGACGGCGGCAAGGGATTGACCCGATAACAGAGAAAGAGGCAGCAGAGGCAGCAGCAAAGCTGACAGCCGAGATCGAGGCTAGAGCACAAGCAAAAGAAGCGGCACGGATCACAATGGCGACGCTGTTTGAACGGTGGGCCACTGTTGACCTGGTCAGGCACAAAGACGGGGGCACATACGTTCGCGACCAGATGGTCCGCCATGTTCTACCCTTTATCGGCACGATGCTGGTTGAGGATGTGCGTAAGGGTCATATCACAGGGGTAACTGACAAACTGCTGGCGGAGGGCAAGAACCGGACCGCAAAGCTTGCTTTTGGCTTAATGCGGCAAATGCTCAGGTTTGCTGTAGATCGCGGCGTCATCGAATTTGAGCCTTCTGCCTCAATTCGTAAGGCGGCGATTGGTGGCAAAGACACGGAACGGGAAAGAGTTTTGTCAGAGGCCGAAGTCCGTGAACTTCATGGCAAGCTACCGGGGGCCAGGTTGATTGCATCAACCGAGGCAGCGGTTTGGATTGCCCTTTCGACTTGTTGCCGGATCGGGGAGTTGCTCTCGGCACGGTGGGCTGATCTTGATTTACCCGGTCGCGTCTGGAAAATTCCCGAGACAAAAAACGGACGCCCCCATACGGTCTATCTCTCTGACTTTGCAGCGGCTCGGTTTGAGGAAATCCGGGATGCCACAAATGAGAAGCGAGCGAAAGACGAGAAGGCCGGGAAATCAGTAAAGACCTTGGCTTGGGTTTTTCCTAACCGTAAGGAAAGCGGTGCAGTTTCCTCGAAGACGGTAACGAAACAATTGGCTGACCGTCAGCGAGAACCGGCCGTCAACGAAGAAAAGGCAAAGCCAATGACCCGGCGCAGCTCGCAAACTGGGGCACTGAGACTGACTGATGGGTATTGGTCGCCGCACGATTTAAGGCGCACCGGGGCGACTATGATGGTTGCTCTGGGTGTTCTGCCGGAAGTGGCAGAGCGTTGCCTAAACCATACAGAGGAAAACAAGGTAAAGCGGATTTACCAACGGCATAGCTATGAGAACGAAATGCGGCAGGCTTGGGCGTTACTGGGGGAACGACTGGAAATGCTGACCAGCGGCGAAAGTAACGTGTTGACCGTTGAATTTGGGAAAACTGCGGGATGAAACCCTGCGATTCTTGGTAATTTTTGGTAGGCTCGTATTGACCGCCCCGATGGTCTTGATGGTATGGAAGAACGTTCGGATGCTGGCACGTAGCCGCGGGTGCGCCCTCTTTCAACCAGGACGCCTATGTTCGCATCGCCCTCAAGCGCATGGCGAGCGAAGATTACGCCGCGGCGGACTACACTTCTGAAGGAAAGCGCATGTCCCGCAGACCCCCGGCCATCTGGCGCGTCGCGCCTCGGTCTCCCCGACGAGCAGAGACTCACGTCGCAGCGCCAAAGCGACTACACCCGCAGGTGCCATCAGCATCACCCGATGGAATCGGGCTTTGCGGCCATCCGGACTCTCCGTAAGAACATAGGCATATTCTGCCACAGCCTCGCCCGTCTTCGTCATCACGGCGATGCGTTGCGCTGACAGTTCGATAATGTCTGACAGATAAGTGCGTCTTGCCCGCCGAGTTTTCAACTCAAGCAACACCAGTCTGCCCGCCGCGTTCCGATAGACCCGGTCGACCTTCGCCGTGATCGACACCGGTCCAACGGAGCGGAACGACCGCTCCGCATAGATCAACCGGGCAGTTCGCAACTCGGGTGGCAGCACCCCCATCGTGCGAGCGGAATGGAGGCGCCATAGCAGCCACAGGCCGGCAAGGATGCCGCCGAATGCAATGAGCGCCGCGTCAAATCCCATCGCCGCGCCCCACTGCTTTCGACCACAGAGCGATACACCAACGGATCGGCCGCAAGACGGCGCGCACAGGCGGTCTCACTGCAGACCAATGCATAAGCCACCCATACAGGGCAGACGCGACTCGGTGGCAGGCTCGTGTTGTCACCTGGGTGGCAATGACGCAATGCCCATTGGCGGCAATGTCGCGGTGGCGATCGCGATAGAACCACCGATGGGTGCGCAGTCCGCGCTGAATCGCCTTTCTCTGCGCCAGGGTTAGACGCTTGCCGTGGCGCTGCTCGAACACCATCAAGCGCTCACAGACACCCATCTGGGCCAGTTCCGAAGCACTGACTTGGCGCTCATCTGCTCGCGGATCCCCACGCTTCCTCATTTGCGCCTCATCTCTCAAGCGATGAGGCGAACAGGTCATTGGTGACATCGCCACTGCCTTCCTGTGCGGCGCCTGGTGAGACCGGCCGAGAAAGCGCATGATTGCTCCCCACGAATAGACCATTCTGTGCCAGCAAACCGTCATGAGCCAGCAGGCGCAGGCGGTTGACCCGCTTGGTGCCTTTATGAAACTGGATCAGGTCGTCGTACAAACGCGGATGATCGGCACGCGCCAGTTCGAACACGAGACGAATGGGTTTGGCCTCGTTCTGCGCGTCAGTGTTCATTCGCTGTCTCCCTGTGCCTCTTGGGAACGATCCAGTCCCGCCACGGCCATTACGCTGCGCGCGTAGTTCTGCCCGGCAAGCTGAAAACCCCGCACATTGGCGAACATCGGTTCCTTAACCTCGTGGATGCGGTGCTTCGGAAACGCCGCCTTCACCGCCTTGCGGAACATGAACGCGCCGCCGCCAACCAGGATGATGTTCTGAATGCTATGCGGCGCCTCGATCCACTCCTTCATCGACGACACGGCCTGCTCGGCAACGGTCTGAGCCAGCGGCAGCAGGCGTTTCATGTCATACGCCTTCTGGAAAATCACCGGTTGTTTGCCTGTGCGCAGCGCCAGGTCGATGGCATCGTAGTCGCGGTAGGGCGAACCGATGTCCTTGGTGATCTCGGCCGCCAGCATGCGCAACACATCGGACATCCCGCGGTTGAACGAGAAGCTCTGTTTCTGTACCAGTCGCATGCCCCGGGCCACCAACCAGTCGAAGGTGCGCGAGCCCGGATCGATGATCAGGCTCTGCTCGTTGCCAATGGTCGCCATCCTCTGCTGCTCGGAGGCGTAGTGCACCAGCGCCCCCTGAGGCTGGGCCACCGCCAGTGCCTTGCCCACCATCACGGCTTTACCGCCGCCGATGTCATGCCGGCCGGTCATGGCTTTCTCCAGCTGGGCCTTTTTGGCGGCGAAAAGCGAGACAGGCAGGCCGACCACCAGCAAGTCGATATTGCTCACCTTCATCATGCTGAGGGCACCCCTCAACAGCGCCATGTATTCGGGCGTCTCGGTGTATTCGTCGTGTAATTGCTTGGCGCGGAAGGTATCGGCGGCGAGGGTCACGTCCGGCCCGACCTCGTAAAAAAGTGGGCCGATGGGGATGCACACTGTTTTCTTGCGCTCACTCGTCGGCCACGACGGCGAGTCGTCACTGGACGGATAGGCGATCGAAGGGAAGCTGGCGCAGCGGATGTCGGTACCGAGTGCAGCCGTAACGAATTTGGTGTTGCCAGATCCGACATCCACCGCTCTGACGATCAATTCCATATCAAGACTCCGAGGTAGGTTTCAGGTTGATCAGCATCGACTTGGCGATCTGATCCCACCACACGGAATCCCCACTCACTGAGCCAGATTTCGACATCAGGACTGGATGGCTGTCACTCGACATGAACTGCATCGTCATTGCATTGATACCTGAGGTCGTCATTCCCTGGCGAGGACTGCGTGTGTGTCACTACAGTCGCACTCAAGTGTCAAACGTCAAGCCCGTGCGCCGGAGAAACAGCCGTTGCATTCGGCGCTCGCGAATCGGCTTGAGTTGTCCCGCCAGGCGCCAGAGGCAGAGTTTTCTGCTGTCAAGCCTGCATGCCGCCTCGCTGCTCGCCGTTTCGGCTCAATAAATGCGCCTTACCGCAATCTTCCGAGCACGCAACTGCCACCCCCAATCCCCCGAGAATCGCCGCGCTTTCGCGCCGCCAGCTTGACTAGCCTGCTCCGCTTGGAGTCAACTACGGTTTCCCGAGGGCCATCCTGGCCCAGCTCCATCGCGGAGCAAAAGGCGTCGCAGTCGTTACCTGCCCTTGAAGCGCCGGTCCCGATCCAATGTGGCCGGAAGTGCCGTCACCCTTGAGGTGGCGGCCCGAGGTCTTCTTCGTAGTGCATATCCCCGTGGCCTTGCCAGCGTTCGCGCTGGGTGCTCCATGAAGCACGCCACGGGCAACAGAGCACCTGGCCGGCACCCGATGCCGTGCCCTGTTCCCGCCATCCCTTGAGCACGCGATTTTCCGCAGCGCGCGGCTGTGTTTGCCTCTATAGGCTCCCCGCGCGCCCACGCTCACAAACTCGGCACCGCCCTGGACTTTCGGTCAGGGGCGGACCCATGCGAGTGGATGGCGCTACGAATCCAGAACTGATCCACCAGTGAAGCGCGAGGCACGACCTCGTCGCTGATGCCATCGCCACACCCTAGAGGTCGGCCGGCATCACAACCCCCATGACTGCAGAAATGCATGGATGGGCCGGATCAACAGTTTCGTTTTTAAGACAGACCGAGTTGGGTGGCGCATGCGCTGACCAACAAACCCGCTGGGTAAGTGCCGCGACCTTGTGGTCAATTGCGGCGTTGAAGATTTTGACCACTGACCGGCAATGACAGCGGAATCCGTCCTGCCGGTGGCCTCGATGGATTCCACCTTTATGGGCAACATTACCTGCCGTTCGGGCGACGGGTATTCGACTGTGGAGATCACATCATGTCAGACGCAATCCATCGCAATAGTGTCCGCCGTACCTCTCGCCGCCGGGTGCAGGAGCCTACCAGTCCCGGCCGTTCGAGCCAGCAGCAACCCATGCGCCGCCAAGATTGGGCGGGCCTGTCACCTCAGGACATCCTGGCGCGTTACAAACCGGGCAAGGCTGCACCTCTGAAGGTACTGGAGGTTTTGATCGAACTCTTCAACACCCTGCACACGTCGTTGGAAAAAACGGTCTCGCACAAGACACGGCATGAGCGGGCTCATTTCCTGCGCCGTTTCTTTCGCGACATGAAAGCCAAGGCCGGCTTCAAGACGGTACCGGACCCGCGCAATCTCGGCCAGAAACACATCCACGCCATGGTGCAGGTCTGGCATCAGGAGCATCTGGCGCCGGCGACGATCCAGACCTATCTGAGTTTCTTGCGGGGACTGGCGATGTGGATGGGTAAGCACGGCTTCGTGCGTGGGCCAAGCCACTACGGCCTGAGTCTTGAAGAATATCAGCGCCACGAATACGCCCGGCGCGACAAGAGCTGGTCTGCCCAGGGCATCGACATCGAGGCGCTGCTAGCTGAGGTGTGTGCATACGACGCCTACGTCGGAGCGTCGCTGCGCCTGAGCCAGACCATGGGGCTGCGAAGCAAGGAGTCGGTGCAGTTCCGTCCATTCGAGAGCATCGTTGCCTTCGAAGCGACGGGACTACCTCTGGAGGAGAAAGCAGCGGATCAATATGTGCGCATCAAGGGCAAGGGCGGGCGGGTGCGCCTCATCCCGCTGGACAGTGACTCCCGACTGGCCGCTGTGGCATTCGCGCAGAGCGTGGTCTCCAGCCGCGACGGACACATGGGTGACCCAACCCACAACCTGAAGCAGAACCTGCGGCGCTACCGCTATGTGCTGGAAAAGTTCGGCATCACCTTGCGCGAGCGCGGCGCCACCGGACATGGGCTGCGCCACGAGTTGTTCAACGATACCTATGAGGAGACATCGGGAGTCCCATCACCGGTTCGCGGCGGCACACAGGTTGACCCGGATATTGATCGGGCTGCCCGCCTGGTGGTGTCAAAACTTGCTGGACATGCTCGCATCCGCGCTTCCGGGGCGTATTTAGGCGCGATCCTGCGCCGGCCGCGACCGGACGACAGTACCGACGCCACGGCAGGTTGAGCTATTTTGCGGGCGGCTCAATCGACCAAGAGGACGCGGCAGCTACGCGGTAAAGCCCCGGTTGAGGCGACACGACCTCGGCCGGGCAGTCGTGCAGCGGCGCGGCTACTTCTTCTTCGCGGCTTTCTTTCCGGCCACTGCAGCCTTGAAGGTGGCGCCAGCCGTGAAGCGCGGTATTGTCGTCGCCGCAATCTTGAGTTCTTTGCCAGTCTGTGGGTTACGCCCGGTACGAGCAGCGCGCTTGGACGACTTGAAGCTACCGAACCCGATCAGGGTGACGCTATCACCCTTGGACACGGCCTTGGTCACGGCGCCAATCACGGCTGCCAGGACCTTCTCGGCGGCGGCCTTGCTAAGCTCAGTTTCCTTAGCGATGATTTCAATGAGTTCAGACTTGTTCACGCTGCGACTCCTTTGTGTGATGTTGAAAGTGGCGTCATCAGTATCATCTATTCAAATCAGGTGTGCGAATACAGCGCCTTCATTTTCTCGCCCCGGGCTGGCGCTTGATCGCCAGTTCGACCACAGGGCTTCCTACCTGGAATCAAACTGCTGTTATCCTATCAAGCGCAGAGGCTTATGGAAACAGTTGCAGCGGGCGCCCTAGGGGCAAACCCCTTGTTGATCATGCGGCCTCCCGATGTGCTTGTCTATGACAGCGCTCGAGATTGTTGCGTAGGCCAACTTTCGGGAACAAGTGCTGGCGGCTTGGTCCAAGGTTGCTCAACGAGTGCATTCTGGAACCACTGGTCCCGCAGGTTCGCGTGTTCGGTCACGATAAGTTGAAAGCCAGGGACATCCTTTTGGGTAAACCTCAACAACAACTCGAACAATCGGCGAACCGCTGCCAGATCCGCGTCTGCTTCCGTTCTCTGAACTGAACCATCTGCCTCCTGATAGACCTTTTCCGAGGGGAAGTAGACCTGGGTCGGCTGGTCGATCAGCAGGAACTGGGGAATCGGACGATTATTTCTCGCAGCAAAGAGATGCAGCGCCAACAAGGCTGAGAGGTGATAGGCCAGATGATTTTCACCACCCCCAGTCCGACTCATTGGAACTGGACGATCCGGGCGATCAAAGATGATGGTGAGATGATTGAGGTCAAATCGCGAAGGGAATGCACTGAACTCCGCATCAAAGGTGCCGATGTACTGCGAAACTTGCGATGAGATATTGTTCAGGATAGAAGTCAGCCGCTCGTTGCTGTCGTCGGCACCGATACTCTTTTCCAGTTCCTCGACCTTGAACTTGAGACGGCGATGTTCCGCTTTACGGGAGGCCAGGTCCTCATTAGGAACCAGGTCCTCCAGGAATAAACTGATGCGGCCAACAACGCGCGCTGCGGCGTTGTTGCGCGTGCCCATTTGCGCGATGACTTCGTTTGCAGCGATCGCTGCAGACAACTCTACTTCCTTGTTCTTGATCGCGTCCACAAGTTCCTGGACCTTTCCCTGCTGCTCAGCCAGGTATGCCTCCAACTTGGGACGCTGGCCGGCAACGATGCTCATTTCTGCGTCCAGTGTCTCCAGTTCCTTGAGCAGTACCTTTGCGATAGGAGAATCCAAGGCCAGGTTCTCTTCACAGAAGGGCCATTGCCATTCCCCCGTCTGAGTGTTCTTAGGAAGGGCCTTGATCGAAGCCAACCGGTCCTTCTGCTCGGCCGCCTCGCTCTCGAAACTACCGGCCTTCTTTGAGAACTGTCGCGCGGCATCGATTCTCGATTGCAACTCCCGCCGGTCTTTGCGCATCTGGCTAAGCTCATCTTCCAGTCGAGAGATTCTGTGACCGTCATCTTCGTGGACTGAAGCGGGCTTCCATTGTAATGTTGTGCGTAGGGCGTCAATCACGCCATCCGCACCGGCTTGCTGGTTTGCTGGATCAATGATGCCGACCGTCTTGGCTTCCGAGAAGAGACTGATTCCCTTCTGTTGGGACGTATCGATGGCATCCTGAGCCTGTTCGAGAAGTTTTGCGTTGAGCTTCAGTTCACGCTGCGCCGCTCGAAGCTTGACTTCCAGTTCGTATCGGTCACTGGAAGAGACGCCCAGGAGAATCGGGAGCGTGTCACGTATTGCTTGCGGTTGGAATGCTTCGTTCTGTCGATAGAAGAGCTGATCCTTGTTAGCAACGATGCCCTGCTTCTGGAAAAGATAGTAATACGTGTGCTTGACGTTCGCGTCATAGCTGTCGCGGCTGTGTTCAATGGCGACATCAGTTCTGTTCTCCGGGATTCCCAGCAGCCGCGACAGTAGGGTGACAACCGCATCGTCATCCGTGTTGACTGCGAGTTGTTCGAAGGTCGGCGCAGCCAACCTTGCCCCCCTGCGTTGCATAGCGGTACTGCAACTCGTGCCTCCCGTGTTCGGAGTTGGTTTCGCGATCAGCACCTGCTCTTGGGGAAACTGATAGATCACGGCAAACCACGCCACCTTGTCGCGGATGACACCCTCGGGCACATTGAAGGTCGAACGCCCCATACAGTACTCAATGATCTCCGAGAGTGCTGACTTACCAGTCGATGATCGACCTGTTATCACGTTGAGGCCGTCAACCTTGAACTCAAGATCCCTTCGCTGGCCCTCGTGGCTGTAGATGTGAATCGACTTGATTTTCATGGCCGTATTCCAAAGGTCGTGTACACCGTCACCCGATCCGCGATGCGGGCAAACTCTTTTCCGATGATCCGTGCGATGCGTTGGCAGGAGATAGATTCGCTGGTACCAGTGACGGATTTGCGAACCCGGTCAGGGACGGTCTTCAACCTCCCATCCTGGGACACGACGAAGCACCCCCTCTCCATCAATAGGCCAAATGCCTCAAGTGCAAATGGCATCATATCTCTTGCGCGGTCGGCGAAGCCGACCAGCAACTGGGGATTTTTTTCGATCGTCTTCAAGAGATAGCTGCGGGGACTTTCTGCAATCACTTGGCGAGAGTCCTTTTGCAGACAAAGAGGCAACACCAGCAGCGTGACGGAGAACGGAATGCCATCCGGGTTTTCTTCTTCATATCCTTGCAATGCCCTGAACAAGACCAGGCCGCAGAAGGCTGGATTGAAGAGATTTCTTACTTCGAATGGTCGTTTGTCCCACCGCTTCATTCGGTTGCCTCCAGCAACTCGCCGACGCGGCTTAGGAAACGAGGATGCCAGTACACCCTCGGCAGCGGGCGGGTGTTCGCTAGAATATGGAAACCACCGCGTAGAACGTATGGCTCGGTCACGCGCTCTCGGACACGAAGAGTATTGATGTTGCCGCTCTCCATGTCGGCCCACCTGTAAAGAGCTTTGCCTGCCTCCAGAAGGATCGCATCTGCACTTTCCTCATCGAGGTCTTCAAAGACCACGTCTCTGTAGCGGCTCCACTCATCGACCAGGCGATCTTCGTACTCTTCCATTTCACCCGAGACCAGAAGGTTCTCGCGCGCCCAGGCTGACCGCTGCTCGAAGGCTCTGTAGTAGTCCAGGATGGCGTTACGGATTCTGTTCGAGGCGATGCCGATCTCTCTCAACTGCACAACGAAAAGCCGTGGGTCGTTCTCCGCATCGATCTCACCGGCGGGTGTCTTCCCTCGGAACGTGATGGGAAGGTTGTCGGATTTGTACTCCTCGGCAAATGCAGAGAGCTTGTCGGAGATTTCGTAGCCGTAAATCGCTTCTGTACGCTTGCCAGACAATAGATCGACGACAGTATCATTCCACCAGCCTTCGAGTCGCTCGAAAACGGCTTCTCTGAATTCGCGGCGGATGCTGCGCATATACTGATCTCTGATGATCGAGGGCACATCAACGATTCGGGGCCCACCACCGAATATGACGATGCGCGAGAGGAAATCGTTCTTTTCCTCTTCTTTGAGTTTATGGAACTCTTGGGCGATAGCGCCTATCAGCTCCGATTTTGTCTTGGCGAGCGCTTCGCTCGCAAGTTGCGAGAGCGAGGCCGTTTCGTCGTTATCGGGGAGAGAATCAAGAAGGAAGTTCCGCAGGAAGGAAGCTTCCGAGACGGAACCCGTCGTGAACAGAAAGAAGCGGAGATTGGCTTCGCTGCGCCCATCACGGTTGTAGCGTGCCAGCCAGATCCGAACGGATTTCCAGAAGTCGGTGGACAGGTCGGTCAGGCGATCGCCGACCGCCTTGTGCTTGAGGGAGGCGAGTGTCTTGACGCCGTCCTTGTCCAGGAAATCGAGGTCGTCGTCCTTCTCGATCAGGACCGACGTGCTCTCCGGTAGTTGCAAGAGCCTGAGCAACGCGAACCGCGGCTGGTAAATGTACCCCAAGCCCTGCTCGCCAGCAGAATACTGATCGGCGGAAACGTCTGCCATGCATAAGTCCCTGTATGGATTTTCCGTCGGTCCCTTTGGTCCGTCGACAAGCAATTGTCAGAAGATGGAAAAAACAGCCATAGTTACTGACAATGCATCATCATACTGCATCGAGCCCTTCTCCGGAGATCCATAGTATGGACATCGAGGGCCAGGTGGCTGAACTGCAACTCATCTGTGATTAGCCACATTTGTCATCGAGAAGTTAATGGCTTCTTTTTTCCGTTTTGATGTCTGCCACGACTTATGGCTTTGAGTCGGAAGATCCCGGACAACCGTCACCACAAGCAGACGATCGCGGCGAGCCAGATTCGACGTTTCTCGGCTTCCGCTTGGGCCGACGAACTGTCACCAAACAGCAGGCCACATCCGCTTGCTGTTCGCTGCAATGCACTCGTTTTCTTATCGGTAGCCCCAAGGACGGCAACGGGTTTTCAGCAGGGCACCAGATTCCCCCACCGAAGTGCCACGGCGGTCACATATTTTTCGCCGCACCACGTTATTTTCATATCAATCCGAATTTTCGATCATCCCTTGTTGAGATGCAGCACCTTCGACAGAGCTTTACCTGCAACTTCCGCGAGAACTGGTCCGGACACAAACTGCGCCCTCCTCCGCACGTCTGCTACAACGTAATCGGCTCCAAATGAATCAACACCGAGCAGAGTCAAACCCTCTGGTAGAGATGATGCGGCATCCTTGAGCAGTCTCTCCTCGTCATCGAGGGAGATGCAGGGAGCCTCGAGCAATTTATTGCCATCCAGCCAGCCAGCTTGGGCGAAACCCCCGACCACTCGGATGCGCACAGGTTCGAAGCGATAGAAACTAAAGTCTCCCAACTGCAGGAAACGTTCAGCCTCAGGATGGAAGCGAAGATAGCGCTTGACCAATAGTGGCGGTCGTTCAATCGGCACCACGTGCCCGACCGGTGATACACGTGCCATTTCACCGTTGCCCAGCGGCCTCGCCACAAGAAAACTCGCCCGCTTATCGGCGAGGATGTTCTGGGTATGCTCCGCCAGGCGCGAGAGCAACAAAATGGGGCGATGGTGCTCATCCGTCGCGAAGGGAACTGCCGTCGCAAAGGGATAGCCTGGCATGGCCACCGAATGCGTTGCCAGAGAGGCGTCGCCCGGTGCATGCAGCAGGTCAATCAGAGTTTCGAGGCGGGAGGGCATGTTGCGATCTTACCTTAGGTTCCATCCAGGCTAACCACTGGAGATCCCCTCGTGAGAAAACCCATCTAAAAAAACGCCGCACAACCCAGTGGCAATATCTCATGAGCTGTTTTCCCAACTGAGCCGTTTTCTCAACTGTGCCGTTTTCTCAACTTGACAAAGATGGTAACTATAGATATCTTATTGATATCTACTCAATGGGATACTTCCATGTCCGCCCACACTACTGCCAAGCAGATCGCCTTTCGCTACCGCACGGTCGATAGCGCCACCGGCATCACACGCGAAACCGCCAAACGCCTGGCGGAATGCCTGGGTGTGGATGAAACTCAGGCGATCCATCAAGCGCTGCACGAACTGGCCATCAAACTGCTGCCACAATACGAAGCCGACGCTGGTCCGCTGACGGCCACCCAGGTGCGCCAGATCAAGAAGCGCGTTCCGCAGGGCAGCAAGCGCTCGGTTCGTTCGAGCCTGTTTGCAACGGAGACTGCGTGACACACCAGTGGTGGGGTGAACCCACCGCTGGCGAGATTGTCTGGTGCCATTTCCTGGACAACATTACCCCGCGACCGAAACCACGACCGGCGCTGATCCTGGTGGTCTTTGACGACGACGCGCCGCACTTCGAAGTGCGCGTTGCCTACGGTACCAGTCAGCGTACGACGACGTTGCACCGGGGCGAGTTCTCGATCCTGCGCGATCGCAACCGTGCCGCCTACGAGGCGGCCGGCCTAAGCTACGACACAAAGTTCGACCTGAAACAGGCCATCGATTTGCCCTATACCACCGAGTGGTTCTCGGTGCCACCTGCTGCACCCCATGGGCAAACGCCCAAACTGGGCACACTGCATCCCTCCTTGGTACGCGCCGTACAGGCTGCCTTCGAGGCGGCGAAAGCATGAAGCTGCCACCACACGGCACGATATTCGCGATGAAATTCGAGTGGCTTCGGGTCGTCTTCGACTTCAGCGACTTCTGATTCCAGGTCGACACAGACTCGACCATCGTCGTTGGAGAATCTGGTGACCACTTGGCAAATCGACAGCAGCGACGCACCGCCAGGATTGAGAGCGTCAAATACGTCGGAGGTGCCTTTGAAGTGGGCGCATGACGTGCTTACCGGCAAGCCCCGCTACATCCATGACAGCGAGGTTGTAGAGCGCAAGTGCACCTGTGTCTGTCCGGCATGCGAGTTGAGCCTGACACCTGTCATGCCGGGCCAACCACTCCGCACTCGTCCCACCGCGCACTTCCGCCACCCGGCAGGTTCCGAGAAGAACGACTGCACACTCGTCGCCGCACGTTTGGCCGCGACACATCTCCTTTTGGAAAATGGCTTCATCGAACTGCCCCGAAGAACCATGTCGCGGACCGCAACCGGCTTCAGCGGCCAAGACTACGAAGTATGGGTAGAGGAACCCGGCGAACGCAGGTTGGTAAGCGGCGCGCGGCTGCATGACTACGCAACCGCCGAACTCACCTTGGATGACGGTCGCAAACTACTTGTCGACCTGACGGGCCGACGGGAGCCCTCCAGCGATCTCGACGGCCAAGCCATTGTCACGATCCCCCTGTCTGATCCGGAACTCGCCAAGCTCGGCCCCGAGGATATCCGTGCTCGATTACGGATTCTGCCGGACATCCGTTGGTGCGCCCATTGGAACGACCGTGCATTGGCCGCCAAGGGCGATGCCGAGGCGTCGCAGGCCGCCCGCGACGCGCTGGATGACTGGAATGACGAAGACGAGGCCGACTTCCGTTCCCGCCTGACGCCTGGCGTCGATGCGGAAACCGCGCGACACCTGCGGCGCGAAACACTGCTGCACCGAGAGATCAAGGCAATTCTCGAGCGCGAGCAACGGATCGTAACGCCCGGCCTCGAGGTCATGGTCACGCGGGATCCGCCTGAAGAGTTCGGCGGGGATTGGGAATCCGACAATCTGCGCATGACGTGGCTTACTGCGACACAAACACTGGAACTTGACGACGTACAACTGGAAAGGCGCCTCGGCCGAATCGTTCCCGACGTGATTGCCAATCTCGGCGGACGGCAAAGCGACACGAACGGGATCACCGACACATGGGTGAACGATGACTTTGAGGAAGAGATCGAGGACACTTATAGCATGGCCTGGCCACCCACCTTGCTCGTGGAGGTCACCGTCACGCATGGCATCGACGAAGAGAAACGACAGCGCATACGCGAACTCAACCTGGCCACGCTTGAGATCGACTTGAGCATTCTCGGCGGTCGCATAACTCTGGAAGGGTTGTGCGACCTGGTCGTCAATCAGACGGTCGGCAAGCGCTGGGTGCATCACCCGATTTTTCCGATCAAGCACCGGCGACTCACGGCAGCGCTCGACGCTCATCCGGTGACGCTCCGTTACCAGGAACGACTCATTGAATTGAGACGCCCCCGCTGGCTCGGCATGCCCGTGTCGCACTGGGCTGTCATCTACCTCGAAACGGTGACCGCGTTTCACGACGCAAACGTGATCATCAGGAGGGCCCAGCGGCAACATCAAGGCGATGGTCCTAAGCCAAAGCTGCTTGGCACAGAGAGCGAGGCTTGGGCGCGAGTCACGGAGACGGCTGAAGCCATGTCGGCGCATGGTCTGCCGGGTGCGGCCGATCCCGCCATGCTCGATGAGGCCGGGTTGATCGCGCGAATACTTTCCATCCAACGTAACAAGGGTGTCGGCTATGACGTCGGCACGGGATACCAGGTGCTCAACGCCATCATGCAAAGCGGGAAAAACAACAAGTGCTGGGACACGCTGTACGCCATCGCCGTGAAGGCCTACGGCCTTGAAACGCACTTCACGCCGGACCAAGCCCGCAAATACGAGGGTTGGCGGCAAACGCTCAGCGCAAAGGTCGACGCCAATGACGAGGCTTACATGCGGCCCGCCACCTTCGATGCCGTATTGAGCGCTCTCTTCCCCGAAATGGCGGAGCGAATCAACCAGGGCTACGGCCGTCTGTCCGATAAGGGATAGCGACGCATTACCTGAACAAAGCGTAACTCGCCGATAACGCCCGCAATCTCCGGCGCTTGAAGGTGGCAACCGGGGTTGCAGGCTTGATCCGCGGATAAGCAAGGCGGGATACTGCAAGGGCTTCCTGTGGACATCGTGTCCGCAAAGCCTTCATCGGCGACTCCAGTCGCTCTGAAGTCCAGCCCTGCTGGCGTCGCAGTCGTTACCTGCCTCCTGAGTGCCCGACTTCGGTCGGGTCCGGCCATGTCCATGGCCGTGTGTCTTGTTCAGCCACCCGGCTGAATGCTGTGTCCTGCCGCGGGACCTTCGGGTCTACCGGCATCGAGCGATGGCCCCGTTCGCAAGAACCATGGGCCTTCATCCTGCGCGTACCGTCTGGTACGACGCTGAGCCGCTCTGCCAATCTCGGCGGAGCATCCCGAACGGGGAACCCCAAGTTCCCCGCCAGGGACCGGTGTTCCCTTTCATTCCTGAAGGAGAACATCATGTTCGCAAACCCTGTGACCAGAGAGTCGTGCCCGGTCGCCGTGCTGCTGGGAGGATCCGGGGATGCCCGGCCCGCCACACCCACACCGGCCGTGCCGTGGTTGTTGAGGCCGCTGCCCACCGTTTCCGGACGGCCCGGCAGCGCTTCCGAGTTTCCTGTGGCGGGAGCCTGATCATGCCGATCAGCCTCTACCGTCGGCGCATCGCCGCCACCGTGATCCAACTGACCAAGGACGATCCGTCCCTGGTCAAGGAGGTGATCGCCCGCTTGAGAGAGTCGGGCGAGATCGAAGCCGACGACCTGGTCTACCTGGACCGGATCGCCGACCGCTGGATCAGGATTGCCGAAGACAACGGCAGGCACGCCATCAGCGCACCCGCGTCAAGCGCGCGGGCAGCGTGACGCCCCTGGCCTTCGCCATTTCCGCAGCAATCTTCTCCAGCAGATCGGGGCGTTCATCGTTCAGCGTGTCGGCCCATCGGGCCACTACCTGTTCAATGTCGTCCTGTGTTCGCGCCCCGTCGAAGTCGAGACCCAGTTTCTCGTAGGTTTCGATTTCCTCGGGCGTGAACCGTAGCTTGTCGCCTGCACGAAGCATGGTGTGTGGGCCTCTTGACGTGTGAGCGTTCAGCTTAGCAGCACCGCACGTCCTTGCAACCGTCCTTGCAACTTAACGGGGAGTCCACCGTCTCCCCGACCGGGGACAGGTGTTCTCTCCATTCACCTTTGGAGAGAACATCATGTCCCTTGAGAAATCCCATCCTCGCCCCCGGCGCTCCGGCATCAAATACGAGGAAGAGCGTGCCTGGGTTGGCTTCTACCATCGCGTCGGCCGTGATCCGGCCATCGCGACCGAAGTCATGGCCCAGATCGAGTCCGATCCTGAACTGAAGCGCACCTACTTGGCGCTGTACCTGTGCTGCAAGGAATCCCTGCGCCAGCACAAAGTCCGCCAGGCGCGCAACAAGCGGATCGGTCAGTTCGTCCGCTGGCTGTGCCACGGTCTGTTTGTCAGGCCCTGGTGCGGTCTGCAGAAAGGTTTGCGTCACGGCAGCGACATCGCCGTCGAATTCCTGCCCGAAGTAGTCAAGGAACCGGCTCTGGCCCAAGTCCGCCGCTTAGCACGGGAAACCGAGTTCGCCACGGCGCGCACGGCCTTCGACCCGCAGGCTGCCCAGCCTGCAGCCAACCCGGCACCCGCGTCAGCCGAAGTCCAGGTCTCGCCCGTCACGAAAAAATCTTCCGCAGCGGCCTGACCCGAGAAGCGCCAGGCCCTCACCGGCCTGGCCTGTGATACGGCGGCAGCCGCCGCCGCATCCGGATCGTCGAACGCCCACGCCCGCTGCTCACCCAGCGGTGCGTGCGTTGCTCGCCCCGATCCCCACCACCCCCTGAGTGCCCATGAGTGTCCGTGAGTGCCCGCAAGGAGACCTCGCGCGACGCCACGCCAGCCTCACCCATCGAACCCCAACCCGCCTGCCGCTCTGCCCATGGCACCGGCCCCTCTCCAACCATGAAAGGAATCATCGATGAGATCCACTACAAAATTCCTGAACGCCATCGAAGCGTACGCCGAAAACGCCATCGTCCAGGAGCTTCGCCTCATGACGCAGGATGTTCTGCAGTTGTCTCCCTTCCTGAGCCCAGAAGACCAAGACCACTACCACGCCGTGCTGCTGAAGCTGCGCCGCCTGGAGTCCAACCATATGGTCGAAGCCGCCGCTGACGCCACTCCGGAGCAACGGTCCCAGCAAGTGGCGCAAGCGGCCTGAGCGTCGGTGACACCGCCGGCGCCTAGCTCGCTTTCATGCAAGGCGCGACGATCGAGCCGCATATTTTCCGGTGACATGGGCGTCGTTACCCAATGAGAAGATAGCTCCCCCGGCAGAACCGCCGGGGAGTTGTCATCCATAGAAATCAAACCGCGTTACGCCGCCTGGCGGCACTGGGCATATTCGCGGTCGATGAGCCAGTGCAGGAACCGGGTTTCCTTGGATTTGCCCCAATAGTGCGCCTTGCACCGGGCAATATAGCTCTCCAGGTCGTCGAGGCTGCGGATGCCCACCGGCTCGATGTCGGTGATCTTTCGGAAGCGCTCGACCTCCCGGCGAGTGAGTCGAATCTGTGCGCCGAGGTGGATCATGGTCGTTCTGCGTAAAGGATTGAGCCGCCATCTTGAGGAAAATGTCGACGTTTGTCGCGGATTTTGCGCTGTGCAGGCAAAAAATTGGTCTAGCGTCACTGGAATGACATTCGAGTCACACTGGAGTGCGATCAGGCGAATTTTTCCCTAAGCCGGCGCCGACTTTTCGCAGCGGGAAGTGACCGCCATTCCGTCATCATCCAAAACGCCCCTCGCAAGCGCGTTAAATTTCCGTCGTTTGAAGGTGGCATCCTCTGCGCCCTCTTGAACCCGCCGGTCCGATAACGGAAACTGCTCAGGCTTACCTATGTTCCCTCATGGAATGTAGCCCGGCATCTGGCCGGCGTCGCAGTCGATACCTGCCTCATTCATCGTGCCGACCCACGTCGACACAGTCATCCCGAGCGGGGACCTCGTCCCCAAAGGGATTGGCGTTCCCGCTTTTCCAATTTTGTAAAGGAGAACGCCATGGATATGTCTGTCCTGTCCCGCGCTGACCTGGTCAGCGAATTGCTCTCGCCCCCGGTTTACGCCTCGGGTGCCAGGCCCTTGCATGTCAGCGATGCCGTAGTCCCAATGACTGTGCCCGGCCAGGCCGACCCCGTCCTGGCCCACCGTCTGGAGGTGGCCCGCGAACTGCTGCTACGCGATCTGCGTGAGCAGATGCACCGCGGTCCGGTGATGGCCTCGCCGCAAGTCCTGCGCGACTGGCTGCGCCTGTACTGCGCAGGCATGGAGCACGAGGTGTTCCTGGTGATCTACCTGGACGCCCAGCACCGCCTGATCGAAGCTGAGGAACTGTTCCGCGGAACCCTGACCCAGACCTCCGTCTACCCCCGGGAACTGGTCAAGGGGGCACTCGCCCGCAACGCCGCCGCACTGGCCCTCGCGCACAATCATCCCTCTGGCGGAACCGAGCCTTCGCGGGCCGACGAACTGCTGACGCAGACACTGAAATCCACGCTGATCCTTGTGGATGTGCGGATCATCGATCATTTTGTCGTGGCCGGTGACCAGGTGCTCTCGTTTGCCGAGCGTGGTCTTATTTGATATGTGGAGTACCGGGCCTTTCACCGCCCGGGCCGCCATACTATCCGCTATAAACGCCCAACCGCCTTCAGGGCAGCTTCGATGGTGGCGAGCGGCAACACCAGCGACCGAGGGGCATCCAGCAGAGGCAGCGCGCCGTAGGCCTCATACCAGGCAGCCGCCCGTTCGGTCTTGGCGTCGATCAGGAGCGCAACACCGCCAACCTCGGCCGCAGCCCGGATGCAGCGGCGTCCGGCGGTCAACAGCAGTTGTCCACCCAGGCTGTGGCCTTGCACCGTCCGATCCACGGCCAGACGCCCCAGACGGAATACCGGCACGTCGTACCAGGCAAGCCCTTTTTTCACCAGCGCAGGCGTGCGGGCATAGTCGATCGAGGCTGGGCTGAGACTGTAGAAACCCAGAACACGCTTGCCCTCATCAACGGGCGTGGCGACGAAGGTTTTCGCGCCGCCTCTCTCGTGGCTCTGGCGAGCATGGCGACGCAGGAACTCGTTCAGTTCCGCCTCGCCGCAATCGAAAGCCTCCCTGTCGTGCGCCTTCGAGATCGGCACTTCACGCCAATCGGGCAGGCTCATGCGCGTTTGGGTATGCGGCGTGCGGCCGCGAGAAGCTTGGCATTAGGCGCCGGCGTGTTCTCCAGCGCATCAAGCACCCGCAGGCTGTCGCGCTCGGACAGGGTCAGGTGCTCGGCCTGTTCGATGACCTTGCGGGCTGCGTCCAGCGCATGGCGCAGAATGAAATCGGTCATATCGGTGTGCTCGAGCGCCACCGCGCGCATCAAGGTCGCCTTGTCGTCCGTGCGAACGCGCAGGGCAAGCCGGCTGTTATCTTCTACGATGGCACGAGACATGTTGGGCTCCTTTTATGTACGCATTGAAATGGTACATCATGACGACAGACGCTGCAACCATGTTCGCATTCAATCCATACAGGCGACTACACAGAGGTCTTGCACGACGACTCCGCGTAGGCGTCCAAATCGATCACCGCATCCGCCATAGCGCTCAGTTCCGGAGTCTGGGACACGAAGAACTCCCGCTGGTAGCCGCCCAGGCGCAGCGCCTCGCGCTTCATCGCCATGAACATGCGCTTGCGCTCGGGGTCCAGCGGACCATCGGCTTCGTCCGAGAATAGCGTACCGTAGCGCCGCCCGGTGTGCTGAGCGAGGTACAGCGCCACCGCTCGAATCAGGCATTCGTTGATCCATACCCGCTCGCCGCCGCTCATCAAACCGACGCTCTTGCTCTCGCCCGACTCGCCGTCGCGCACCAGGATGTCGAAGCCTTCCTTCTGTTCGCCCCTGCCGGTCTCCACCAGCGTCAGGATCGACACCGAAAAGCGGGCACCGTAGCAACTGAGCAGCAGGTCATTGGCCAGTCCCGCCAAGGCCGGGCCGGCATCGTCGATGGCCAGTGCGATCAGCCCGTCATTGCTCAGGCACTTGGCGAACAAGTTCCAGTTGCCCAACTCGGCTTCGACCTTGGCGATGCGGCTCGCCACCTGTGCTTTTCGGCCGGCCAAGGCCGCTGCCTGCTGCATCAATGCATGCAGGTTTTCGGCATTCCTCACGGCATCCAGATGGCTCTGCTCCACAAGAGCGACCGACTGTGCCGCCTGTTCCATCGTCGTTCGCGCAGCGATCAGTCGCTGCTCGTCGTAAGGTGCAGGCAAAGCCGCCAGGGCCTGTTTGAGACGGTCCAGCGTGGCGCGGTAGTGTTTGGCCTGCTGTTGGTGTCGGCTGGCGATGGCCTGCCGTGCCGCACCGATCTGCTGACGCTCGACCATTTCCTCCTGTGTTTCCACGGCCGACTGACCGGTAGCGGTGTCTCGTCCTAGAGTGGCCAGTTCCTGCTCGATCTCGGCCAGTGTGATGCGCGCCCGGGCCACTTCTCCAGCCTTGGCCGCCAGCAGCCCAAACCGCGAGGCACGCGCACGGGCAAACTCTGCCCGGCGTTCAGCCCAGGCCAAGGCCTGCGGCGCACCGGTGAGCCCGTCGCATTGCCGGCGCAAAGCCTCCAGTTCCTTCTCGGCCGCCGCCTTATCGCGCCCCAGCCGCTGGATTGTCCGCTGAACGCTGGGAATCATGGTCTTGGCTTCTCGCGCATCACCCAGAAGTCTGCATTGGCCTTGCAGGTCGCTGCCGGCACACGGTACCTCGCCGGTCAGGCCGAAGCGTCGGGCCAGTTCCTCGGCCTTGAGCGCCGCCAAGCCGGCCTCGCGTTCGATCCCGGACAGTTTCTGCTGAACCATGCACTCCGAAGCCTGGCATTGGGTCAGGCGCTGCATCTGCTCGCGCCTTGCCCCGACCTGCGTCGACCGCAGCGACAGGGCCTGCTCGGCCAGGGGCAGACGAAACTCCGCACGCCGCACGGCCTGCGCACCCGCCAACACCGTGAGACATTGCCGGTGCTGATTCTGCAATGCCTGCCGGCGGTTGCGCTCTTGAGTGAAGCGTTGGACGATGCGCTGCTCCAGCCGTTCCAGCCGCAGAGACTCGCCCTGGTCCTGAGCTTCCAAGGCCTCGATGGTCTGCGTGCCCTCCTGGATCACGCTATGGCATTCGCCTTGAAGTTGCGTACGGCGGGCTTCCACGGCCCGTGACTGCTCGCACTCGGCCATCAATTGCGCATGCCGGGTTCGGGCCGCCTCCTGCGCGGCCTGAGCCGTTTGTCGACTGGCAAGGATCTGCACGACGCGGGCCTGGGCACCATCGAGACACCGCCGTTCACCCTCGATACGCTGTGCTTCCTCGTCCAGTCCGGACCGTTCCTGGCGGATCGCCGAAAGCCCCGCCTTGAGCAGGCGCGCCGTCTCGACCGCCTTCTGACCCAGCGCCCGGATTTCCTCCTGTCCCAACAGATCGGCCAATAGGGTCTTGATCTCGGCATTGCGGTAGGCACTCAGTTGCCGCTTGCCCTGGGCCGAAAACACCGAGGTAAAGAAGGTATCGGCGCTACCGCAAATGCCTTCGACACAGCGAGTATAGCTGTCCACCTTGCCGTCGGATACGGTGCCGTCCTCGAGCGCCACGGGCTTCCAGGCGCAATCGTCGGCGAGCACGAACAGGAAGGCTTCGGTCTTGCGCCGACCATTGAGACGAATCACCACCTGCGAGCGATAGTTGTGGCCGTCGTGCGTCCAGATCAGATCTTTCTCGTTCTCGGGCAGGCAGACGTGGTCGTAGTAGGAGAAGCCGCCCGGACCGGCCACACCCGCACGCGAGGGCATCGTCAGATACGGGTGCATGTTGTCCATGACGGTGGTCTTGCCGCGCCCGTTGGCGCCGGCGATGGCGACCAGATCGGCGCCATCGGCCAGTTGCTCCAAGTCGAGGGTCAGAACATCGCGTCCCAGGCCGTCGCGGATGCCGCGAAAGCCCTTGAGGGTGAGTGAAAGAGGTTGCATGTTGGATCTCCAGCAGGATGACCAGCCCAGTATCCCGCACGAAATAATGTCTGCAAGCCCGTCCCGGCGGGACGAGCCCGGCAAGGTCAGAATGACAACGCAGGCTCAAGTTCGATCATGGGTGGCAACACAGTGACATCGGACTCGATGCCGCCCTCGCCATTGGAGACGCCCTGCCCACGCAGCACACGCTCGGCGATGGCGTCCGGTCCCTGGCTTGACAACGCCTGGAGGCACTCGATCAAGGGTTCCGCCCGAGCCTCGGTCACCTGCGCCCATACACGCACCTTGTCCGCCAGATTCGCCAGCTGCGAAATCCCCGCCGCCCGCGTGCGCAACACAGGCACGATGCGTCCCTCCAGTTTGGTTTCCGCCGCCCCCTCCAGCAGCCGCAGGATCGTCGCGCGGTCGACCTCGTGGCGGTCTTCGTCGGCCACGGTCCAGCGCACGCGCACGAAAGCCCCGGCGACGTCCTGCTGCGTGACGGTTGTACGCAGGGCATCCAGGTCGGGTTTGCCTTCGAACACGATATCGACGGTCCGGCGTGCGGGCGTCGGCTCCAGCCTGAAGCGCGACTGATCGGCATCGACCTCCCACAACAGAAAGCCCTTCTCACCTTCCTCGCCATAGTGGAAGCGGCCGATGGCGCCAGGATAGGCGATGCATTGCCGTCCTGCCGCGCCCTCAACCAGCCAGAACTGATGCCGATGGATATGCCCGAGCATGAAGGCCTGCGCCTCAGCGCCGAACAGAGCACCGGTGGTGAACTCGTGGTCGAAGCCGGCCATCGGCACGCCGTGCTCGCTCACGCAACCGAACACCGTGCCATGGGATACGACTATGGTGGGTATCCTCTGCAGGCGGGCCGCGCGGTGGCTCGGCGCATAGCCGCGCAGCAAAAGAGCCAGGTGTTCTCCTACGGCCTGGGCGGCATCTGCAGCCCCGACCGTCGCCGCCACCACCGCCTTGTTCACCGTGGGCACGCAAGAGAACAGGGCACGGGCACCGGCCGGTAGCTCGTCGAAGCACCAGCCCGTTGAAGGAATCCATTGTCCATTGGCTGTGAGCGCCACCTGTTCGATACAATCGGCCACATGCACCGGATACCGTCCGCCGAGTAACCGGAAGATCGCCAGGCTGCCCGGCGGCTCGTGCGAAAACGTCCCTTGCAACAGCAGCACCGGGCAATGATCGGCCAGCCGCCGGACCTGCGTTACCAGCCGTTCGGCAGCCGGAGCATGCAGGTCCAGGGCATGGTCGGTGGCGTCGCCCGACACCACCGCAACCTCCACGCCCAGCGCGATGGCTCGGTCTATCGCTGCGCCGAAGCAGCGATCGGCTTCCCCCAGGTTCTTGGTGCCATAGTGCAGGTCAGAAAAATGCGCGATACGGATCATAGTGACCTCCCGCGCGAAGCCAGGCGCATTTCGCTCTCGATCTTGTCGAGGTAGCCCCGTGGATCGTTGCCGTAGCGCTCCAGTTCGCCCCAGGCCTGGGCACGCCCATTTGGGTTGATCTTCCAGCCATGTCCCCAACGCCGGACGGCGTAGGTCTGGTACTGTTCCGGCACGATTCCATAAGCCTGCACGCGGGCCATCAATTGCTCGAAACTGGGACGTCCGCCGCGGACCGGCTCCTCGATGGATGCTGCATCGGTCAACGTCGTAGCCTGCAAGTCGGCGGTCTCAGGCTGCAGCGATTCGGCACGGGTTGCTGCCGGGCTTCCTTGAAGCACCTGCGTCGCCAGTTGCGCTTGCGCGAGGGCCGTCTCGGTGTCCTCGTTGTCGCGCAGCAAGGCGGTCACGTCCACCGGTGCCTCCAGATCGATGATCCACTGGGGCACGCGCACCGCCCTGCCCTGTTCATCGATGTGGGCCACCTCCCTGAGTGTCTTGGTCAGGTAGAACGGCGTGTGCTGCCGATCAAGGAAACCGGAGATGCGGCCACCGCGCAGAAAGCCCACCGTCTCGAATTTCTGGATCGCGGCGTTCATGGCGTAGAAACTGTTGGTGTGTAGTTCAAAGGCGCTGATGGAGCGGATGCCGGGAATGAAGAAGAGGAAGCGCCCGGTCAGGTTGCACTGGCGCTGCTGGTACTCGCGGCAAGCTTCGGGCTCGCACAGACCACCGTTGTCTTCGCGGACCATGGTCTTGCGCCCGCCGAAGAGGCGGATCGTGCGCCGGCCCGTGTCGTCCACCGGCACGGGGGCGTGGCACATGCAGTGGCGCACCCGGCCATCGGCCGAGTATTGGGACCAGTAGTGCTTCTCGTGCGTCCCCCAGGCCGCCAGTTCGTGGGGCATCACGGTCTGCCAGGTGTCCGAGGGAAACACCACCGGGAAGCGGTACAGGCGCCGGCCGTCACCGCGGTCTTCGCCATAGCCCTCGATAATCTGCCGGGCGATCTCGGGATTGGGAAAGTCCTGCGCCCGCACGGTGAACCACGGGACGTTGCGCGGCACCAGCGGCGTCTTGAGGTCGGGCAGGACTTCGGCGATGGCACGCTCGATCTGCTCGAAGGACTGGCCCGAAGCCACCCCCTGGTCGTAGATCGCCTTGGCCTTGGGCTGCTCGGCGGCCTTTTTCGTGAGAACCTTGATGCCGGCGCGGATCTTGCCGCCGGTAGGAATGCGTGTGGGACCTTGCCCCAGCAGGGTCGGCGTGTGGGTAGAGTTACCCTGCACTGTGATGCTGGCGTTCGCCATGATGAGCCTCCTTCATGAACGTCGAGAAACTTCGACGATTCATGCTCTCGCACATCTGGACGGAATCAACCCCCTGGAAACATCTGCCGCTGGACTGCCTGGCCAGAATATTTCACGCAACCCCGTAAATTGGGGTCAGTGGAAACGCGTAGTCCCGCGTTGATAGTTATCACCCCAATGCCTGCCGTCGGCCTTTGCAGACCAAGTAATCGGAAGAATATGAGTCCGCTTTGTATGCCAGAGCGGTCAACAATTACCCCCTCGCTAGGGATGCATAAAAATGACACGATCCAGAACAGTTGAGTCTTTTCGTTGGAAAGACGTCACTATTTCTTTCCGGAATTATTTCCTGGTCGCTTGAAACTTTTTCGTGCTCGTTCGATTTTTTCTCTAATCACGCAGTCATCAACATGATCGTTGATCAGCCCCATTGCCTGCATAAAGGCATACACCGTAGTGGGACCGACAAATCTCCAGCCCTGCTTTTTCAGTTCCTTCGACAAGGCAATCGATTCCGCAGAGGTGGATGCTGACTGCGGATTTTTTAACTGATTCGTATCAGGCTCGTAACGCCAGATGAATGCAGCCAGCGAACCCTCTCGTTTGACTAGCTCCTGAGCCTGTTTGGAGTTATTGATGACTGCCTCAATTTTTCCCCGATGCCGGACGATGCCTTCGTCTTTTAGCAGACGATCTATATCTCGTTGAGTGAAGCGAGCTATTCTGTCGAAATCGAAATTATGGAAGGCAGCACGGAAGTTCTCGCGCTTGGCAAGGATGGTGCGCCAGCTCAGTCCGGATTGAAAACCCTCCAGACATATCTTCTCAAATAACCGATGATCATCACTGACGGGGAAGCCCCATTCGGTATCGTGATAGTCGAGAAACTCCGACGCAGCTGCACACCAGCGGCAGCGCAATTTTCCGTCAGGTTCTATTATCGTCGTGCTCATGCATTGTCCTCGTTACAAAAAGGCATGAAATGGGAGACTGCCTAGCCGAGTAAGAATTTCAGCCGTTCATCGACTTTGGCCGGCGTGATTTCAAGAATTTCCGCGCTCACAATATTTTCCGCAACGAATGCGTCGCCATTCACTCTGTCTTGAAGGTCAGACAGCGTCGTATTGTGTGCCACGATCCCGCCCCCTAAATTTGGCTGAAGGCAACCAACCAACACAAATACCCCATCTTCATTGCCGCGCTCGATCCACTCTTTGTGGCCGTCCATGAATTGTCCAGCTTGGCTTTTGTTGTTGGAAAATTTAAGCAGTACGATAAACATTCGATGTCGCTCCTATTAATCTGGTTGGAGAGCTGCCCATATTGAGCTTTCTATTCGGCGCCCTTAATGCACGAGATGAGCCAGTCGTTCATCTGCTCCACTTCATTCTTAATGAACTTCTCGTCGTGAAACGCATTTGCCAGCGTGGCGACACCCTGACTTCGGGCAAGAAGATGCATCGCCAGTTCATCTGCATCTGCATCGCGTCCCAGCAGCGTAAATTGCCTGCGCAACCAAGTACGAAACAGCGTAAACAAGCTGTTGGCCTCGGATTGCGATGCATGATTCAGTTTCGCCAGCTCTGTGCAGAGCGTGCCAACCGGGCAGCCGTACTGCTTTATTTTGGCTTTGTTCGCGATCAGAATATTGATGAAACTTCGTATTCGATCCTCTGGCGGTTTTCCCTCGATTTCCCATTTCTCCAACATCATCTGAGTATTATTCAGACGCACATTGATTACGGCATCCAGGATTTCATCCTTGGATTTGAAATGATGATAAAAATTGCCTCGGGAAATCTGTACGGCATCCGCGATGTTTGAGAACGACGTATGCTCGAAACCTTGCCGATAGAACAACTGGTCGGCAGCTTCAATAATGTGATCACGTGTTGTCATGTCGCTCATAGTAAAACCTCCTGCGCCCTCAGCCCTCAAGGGTTGGTTGCTCAAGCTCTTCACTACGATAAAACGGATAGTCGGTATAGCCAACCTCGCTACCTCCGTAGAAGGAGGATGGATCGACCTCGTTCAACGGTAGGCTCTCCCGATAGCGGCGCACCAAATCAGGATTGGACAAGAAGGGTATTCCGAAAGCAACCAAGTTCGTGGCACCGCTTCGTACTGCCGTTTGCGCACGTACCAGGTCATAGCCGTTGTTGGCAATATATGGGCCAGTAAACTTTGAACGCAACGCACGATAGTCCGCCGAACTGTTCTTCGTCATCATGTCGCCTTCGAGCACATGCATATAGGCCAATCCGCGCGGGCTTAACTGTTCAACGAAATATTCAAAGTGAGCTTGTGGATTGGAATCCGACATCGAATTAAAGCTGTTCTCGGGGGTTAGTCGCACACCCACTCGCTGCGCAGGCCACACCGCGCATACGGCATCCAGAATCTCGTTCAATAGGTGCATGCGATTCTGCACGCTACCACCATATTCGTCAGTGCGGTGGTTACTTCCGTCGCGCAGAAATTGGTCGATGATATAGCCGTTAGCGCCATGCACTTCTACGCCATCGAAGCCAGCGCTTTTGGCCATTTCAGCACCACGCTTGAATTGCGCCACGATTCCCGGAATTTCACTGATATCGAGCGCGCGTGGCGTCACAAAATTCTGCATGCCGGTATAGGTGACTGCCTGCCCTGCAAGTTGCAACGCCGAAGGAGCAACAGGTGTGGCGTTGTTTGGCAGCAAGCTCGGGTGGGAAATCCGCCCGCAGTGCTGCAATTGCGCAAAGATATGACCGCCAGTTGAGTGCACTGCATTGGTCAACCGAAGCCAGCTTGCCGCTTGGGCCTCTGTGTAAATCCCCGGGGTGGCGGGATAGCCCACGCCCTCAGCGGAAACTGGGGCAGACTCGGCAATGATCAGACCGGCGCTGGCTCGTTGCTGATAGTAGGTCACCATCATGGGAGAAACGATACCGTTGTGATCGGCGCGGTTACGCGTCATTGGTGCCATGACCATCCGGTTGGCAAGCATCAGGTCACCCATCTTAAATGGATCAAACAAATCTGCAGACAAAATGATCTCCTTTGTATCGTCTATATTATTGCTAGGACATGCATCCTAACTTGGACGACATGTTAGGACTATCGTCCTAGTCTGTCAAGGGCCAGTGAAGCTACCGTAATCTCTGCTGCTTAGTGCCGAGTTGGACGTAGCCGCGACACGGAGAAGTAATTTGCTGAGTTCACTCCACGACAGAATATTGAAACGTCCTCTCGGGGAGATGAGAGAGTCTACAGCGTCAAAGTCTATAGTGTGTGATCACAGCACGACTATATTGAATGCCTCAGGGATATTCTGCCCAAGCTCTTTATGGGTGATCAGACTTCCAGCCGGTCGTCAGCACGCGCCACCAGCGCATAGAGCGCCGGCATCAGAAAGATGCTGATCAGCAGTCGCGTGAACAAGCCGCTGACGATGACCAGGGCAAACGGCCTTTGGGTATCGGTGCCGACGCCGGTTGCCAGTGCCGCCGGCAACAAGCCCAAAGCCGCCACCAGCGCGGTCATCATGATCGGTCGTAGCCGCAGGATCGCGCCTTCCCGGATGGCCTCGGCGAGGCCGGTACCCTTGCGGCGCAGTTCGTTGACATAGGAGATATAGACGACGGCGGTCTGCGCAGAGACGCCGAAAAGGGCCAGGAAGCCGATGCCCGACGAGACCGAAAACGGCGTGCCGGTGAGCCATAGGGCCGCGAGGCCGCCCACCGGCGCCGACAGCAGCACGCCGAGCACGGTGATGAAGGGGAACTTCAGGTTGCTGTAGAGCGCGAACAGCAGCAGGAAGATCAGGCACAGGGTCAGCGGCAGGATGACATTCAACTGCTGGCGCGAAGCCTTGTATTCCGTGTATTCGCCGCCCCAGTCGAGATGGTAGCCCGGCGGCATGGCGATCTTTTGCTTCACCTGGGCAATGGCATCGCCCACCGCGCCGGCCAGATCGCGCCCCGCGACCGAGAACTGGACCCCGATGTAGCGCGAACTGTTCTGCCGGTAGATGAACGAGGCGCCGTTTTCCACCCGGATGTCGGCGAACTCCCTGAGCGGGATCTGTTGCCCGGCAGGCGTGGGCACCAGGATGTTGCCGATGGCCTCGGGATTGTCCCGGTATCGGCGCTCCAGGCGCACGACCAGGTCGAACTGCTTTTCCCCCTGCACCACCTGGGTGGCGACATCGCCGCCGATGGCGGTCTGGATCAGGCCGTTGATGTCGGCGACATTCACGCCGTAACGGGCGATCCTGGCCCGGTTGATGTCGATGTCCAGGCTGGGCTGCCCGAGTTCCCGCACCAGGGTCACATCGCGGATGCCGCGTACCCGCTCCAGGACCTGCTTGATGGCCTTGCCTTTCTGCTGGAGCGTGTCCAAATCGGGACCGAAGACCTTCACCGCCAGGGCGCTTTTCAGACCCGATTCGGCCTCGTCGACCGCGTCCTCGGCCGGCTGGGTGTAGTTGAAGATGATGCCGGGAAACTGCTGGAGCTTGCTGTTGATCGCCTCGATCAGCGCCGCCTTGCTGCGATAGGCGCCGGTCC